>Ga0126342_10000522_pt1 | contig 42819 bp, 39 predicted proteins | sample Cyp1metagenome_FD_92528 | JGI IMG/M metagenome (GOLD analysis project Ga0126342, IMG submission 92528) | Coral microbial communities from Lord Howe Island, Old Settlement Bay, Australia - Cyphastrea 1 metagenome | ecosystem: Host-associated > Invertebrates > Cnidaria > Coral ...
TAACTCTCTCCCTAACTAACTCTTCCTTTGACTAACTCTTTCCCTGACAGTCTAAAAGTTACAATTAACTCTTTCCCTAACTAACTCTTTCCCTCACTAACTCTTTCTTTGACTAACTCTTTCTTTGACTAACTCTTTCCCTGACATTCTAAAAGTCCGTAACACGGAAGTTTCTCCCCCTAAACTTCCTTTGACGATACATACGTACGTACATATACACTTAGTATATATTGTTGAAATCCACACTAATAGGATTTGGATAGTCGGGAATCTTCTAGTCAACAAGATTAGCTATGGACAAGTATGCAACTCACGGCTTCAAGGAGATAGTTGCATCTCAAGTCGGGGGGTTCCATGTGCGCTAAAAGGGCCACCAAAAAGGCCACCTGAAGGGCGGGATGTTTCAACCCACCTACTTTGGTAAACCCAATCATGAACTGCATTTGATTTAGGTCTTTGAACAGTTGGAAACTTCTATCCACCCTTTTTGTTTAGGATTACATACATATGTGCACACGCACATGTACATGTATGCAATACATGTCTACATATATATATATATACACACACACATGCACATAGATACCCAATATAGGGATTCTATTCCCCAGGTTTCCCCTGGATCAACTTCGCCCCTGGCCGACGTCTCGAGGACTTCGTGGTCCTTCCAGAGCCGCGTGGGGTCGCTGGGGCGACAGCGCCTCAACCAACGTTTGGGGTTGAACCTCAAGGAAACTCGGGCTTAAAAAACGGGATGGTTTCACCGTTTAATTAATAAAAATGGTGGTTTAATGAAGAGGATATTAGATATTATATCTGTAATATATTATCCTAGATATTATATCATGGTATCCTCGTGTTATGATACAATAAGATGGTGGCTTATATTATATTCGTTAATAATGAGGATATGATGAGGATATCATGAATGGGTGAATACCCTCAAAAAAAACACGGTTTGCTGGAATATTCGCCCATTTTTGTTCGATGATTTTTCCATATACATATATATTTTCCATATGTATGTATATATATATATGTGTATAGAGATAGATACCCATTGAGTTCGGGGATTGCGGGCAAAAAAATCGGCTCATGGAAGGTATTTGCTGGACTGACAATATGAGGAGAGACGTACAAGGATATTGAGATGAAAACATGGCATAAGGACCCAGAAGCGAAGGTTGTTTTTGGGGGATTGATAGGAGGATGAATAGGGGATGAGTTTCGCGCTAGATCGGAATCACCATCGAAATTTCTCAATTTGGTCCGTTGCACTGTGTAAACCGACGGACCCACCAATGGACTTGTGGAAGCCTCAGAGACTGCCGTTGGATCGATACGGCAGCAGATCCGCTAACGCACCTATTGCCTCGCTGGAAGCTCCAGGAACAAAATAGGCATTTAAGTAGTCAGACAGAAATAGGTGATTTTCCAAAAAACCATGTTTGATTGCCAGCAGTGTACAGGAAACCTTCATCGACAAATGGATTTGATGTCAAGAATGCCTGAAATTTCAACTCCGAAACTGAGGATGAAAATTTGACGGCCCAAGACATGTTGGCCACGGCAAACCTTTTGGCTGGATCGTTTTTAGGAACAAATCCACTGCAGACAGATGATATCGACTCCCTGGTCAACAAGAGGCGTTGGCGAAGCCCAAAGACGGAAGGTTGTATGGACTAGAAGTGGGTCCCATAGTTTTCCTCCTTGACGCATGCAGTTATGTGATGATTTCAAAAGAATGTGATATGTGCATTTCTGTATCAACTTCCCTGAAAAGTTTAAACTTTGTTTCAGAAACCACTGCACGTGCCTGTGTTTCGGTGAATACGAGCGTGAGAAGAAAACTACAGTCTATTTTGTCTGAAATCATGATTCGGAAAAATCGGACATGCTCGTTTTATTCTGACTTATTTTGAGTCAGAAAATTGTAACAATGAGATACATTTATTTTTGTCTAAACTGCTGGTCCAAAATGCCAATACAGATATGCTTATATATTGTATACCCTTTGGTAATTTAACATAGCTATTGAAAATGGCCATTTATAGTGGATTTTCCCAATAAAAATGGTGATTTTCCATAGTTTTTTGTATGTTTACCAGAGGGTATACACACACACACGAAGGCCTGGTACGGTTATTTTTTGCATTGCAGGCTCCGGCCGGTGGGATTGAAGATGCAGAGTATGGTTCGAGATTGGTTGAGCAGCATCGTCAATAAGGCGCGATTGGTAAGACAACCTCTTTGAATTGAAAGCAATTTACAAACCATTTTGCGGTCTACCAATAAACCCTGGTTGATTACTTATAAACATGATGTGTAATGTCAACTCTGGGTTAAAATATAACCTTGTTGATCAATTGGGGGGTTAGCCCCAAATAGTACCTGTCGTTTGCTGTTAAAATGGTATCCAATAATCAGCAGCCCAGGAGTCAACACCAATCCACGGTTGACATTCATAAAACCATTCCAAATTATTAACCATTCGCGGGCCATGTTTTTTTCCCTCTCAAGTATGGGTATACCCAAATTATTAAGCCACAGATTGGGAATGGTTCATTATTCTGGCTGCCCTTTAAAAAACAGCTCACGATCGCCAAGTCGCATCTGACCATGGGTGCCAGGTTTGCAAGGTTAGGTTCCTGGGTGGGCTCACTGGACCCAGTAGTTTTTTTTTCTTTCTTTTTTTCGATACTCAATATCATTACCCTCTGGTTATGTCAAAATAGCTATTGAAAATGGCCATAGAAATAGTGGATTTTCCCATTAAAAATGGTGATTTTCAATAGCTATGTTAAATTATCAGAGGGTAATTATTACATCATATTACCCTCTGGTTATGACTAACAGTTCGCCATGGTTTGTTGATGGCCCTAATCGAAATAGATGGTTTACCGAACTTCATAGCATGGTGATTTTCCATGGCGAACTGTTAGTCATTTAACCAGATGGTACATTCCTTTTTTTTGCTTGTGTCTCAAATTTGGATATTTGTAGTACTCATGAGGGTTTTTACCAAGAGGATCTCTCAGCAATTGGAATTTGAAGGTAATGATGAGATTGTCCTCCACCCATGATCAACCCTCTGGTAATTTAACATAGCTATTGAAAATGGCCATTTATAGTGGATTTACCCATCAAAAATGGTGATTTTTCATAGTTTTTTGTTAGTTTACCAGAGGGAAACCTCCGGAAAGACCGTGAAAAAAATCACCTGACTCACCGCCATTGTGACGAGAGGCTGCTGGCTTGCCGATTTCTGTGGATGTCAACAAGATGACTGGGGAGATTGTGACAGGGGGGACTCCCGACCTGCTGAAGTTCTGTGTGTCTGAACTTTGGAAGGAGAACAACAGGCCAGCAGCAGTGGGTTAGCTTTGTTCAAGCCTAGCGGCCTAGCAGTTCTTGTTGTGGTTTCTGATGCACGTCCTTCTTGTACGGATGGTTCGTAGTCGTCATTGATTGTGTTGGTGGGGTCCTCCTCCTCCTCCTCCTCACCCCCACCCTTGTTCACTGTCCTTGGAGTTCATGTGCTGAGTTCATTCAGTCGTAGTTGCCTCGACAATGCAAGGATCGTTGCTTTTCATCAAACATTCCAAGCGACCCCTCATGGCAGGGTCGAAGATGGCAGGTCCTTGCAATTGACGGTAGTAGCAGTAGCAAGTGGTCCAAACTTCAGATATAGACCTATTTTATCAGATACAGCTAATCTACATAATATATATATATATACATACATATGTAGATGTATAAAATATGCATATATGTATATATTTCTATCCCCATGCACTTCCAAAAATCAGGGGGTAGCCATCTATGCTCAGCGCAAAAGCTGCAAGGCAACTTTTTGAGCAGCTGAACCCACTGGCTGAGATCATGCAGGCGCGACGAATTACGCAAGTGAGTCTTGGTTTTGCCGTTAAATGTCTGGTTTGGTGGCTTAGTGCTATCATCTTACTTGGACAATGATTATAATTCAAAACAATTCGACTCGTTTTTCGATGTATGGTTGAAACTGCCAACCTACTGGTTTTTGCAATAAACGTTGTAGAGGACTTAGAGGGTTGAGTTGCTTTGAACGCGTTGATTATATTTACACGTATATATATATATATATATATATATGTATAGACCATTGCATAACTATAGATCATACTATTGTTCTTTATGGAGCTCCCGGGGAACTAGTGTCTTGAATGACACAAGCTACATTACATTCAAACCTAGGATTCCACAGGCTTTCCATCAGGTTTCAGGGGAGTGTTGGAGTGCAGAAGCCTTGAGGTTCCATCCACTTTGCAGGCCCCAACCATGTGCGCGATCAATCACTCGAAAAAGAACATCCACTCACCCGCAGCTTCAGTGGGAAATCAGGTGGGAAATCAGATGAAATCAGGTGGTAAACCAACCAACACAACTCCCCAAACACGTGAGGCATGGGAGGTTTTCACTAAGCTTCAGAGAGTTTTCTTGGCCGTTTCCAAGGAGCGAGCTGGGTTTGGACAAGATCAAACGCATCCAAGGCATTCGACTCATTCACGCCAGCCAGTGCCCTGCCCCAGCTGATTAGCTCTGACCCTGTCGGCGCTGAACTGCTGGCAGGTACGGGCGTGTGTGCCCTATTGAGACGGGAGAAGGAATGAGTGCCACGGCCCGGGAGTCAAAACCCAGAGAAGTAGATGTTTTCTTTTTTTGGGAATTCCCAAAAAACGGTGTGTCCTAAAATGATCTAAACTGGTCTACTTTTGGATGAATTGGGGGTACCACCATTTTAGGAAAGCTCCATATGTAATTGCCAAGTTTGCCACTGATATGTAGCCAATGTAGCTACATCATACCGACCCTTTTTGTTTTCTGCGTATCCCGACTTTCCATCCATCTGTCCAACAGAATTATGAAGGTTTGTTTCCTGTCCACCTGCCGTCTGTGCATATTTGTTTGTTTTCAGCCTAATCGCACCCCATCTCATTCAATCCTGTCATGCGGCTCACTATAAACTTAATTTTTAGAGCATTGACACCAACAAACATGTTCGGGGGTTTCATGTGTTTTGAAAGACACAATAGTAGTCTACCTCTGAAGGATTTGGTGGGTCAAATTCCTGCTTAGCAGTTGGACTCACATGAACTGGCTACAAGTTAGGACCTTGAAACCATTTCAATCATGGTGACAGAAGAATCGACAAAGCATACTTCACGATTTTCTTTACAACCAGTCGGGTTGTTTTTGTTCCAAAACTGCTGGGTGGTTTCAATAAATTTGGCGGGCTTCCAGTAAGAGTGGGGGGCTGATCCTCAAGGGACTTCTTATTGTTCAGGGGGGTTGACGCCGAAGCCACCAATCAGCTATGACTCAAAATTATTCACCCAGCGATGGATGCTAGGTCAGGTAGCAAAGCCAATGGCTGGGATGGATAGTTAATACATGTTAATACATGTTAATTCCCTTTTTTTTGTTTCTATAAAGCAATATTTGATGGTTTAGATTAGTTTAGATAGACATGTTTTTTTCCCCCATGGTTGATGGTTTCTTTCATAGAACTGGATGATGGGGGAAAATTTTCACCGGAAAGCCCTATATATATATTTGATGGTAAAAACCCATGGGTTTCCGGTTCAGATTTTCCCTTAAACCAAACCAATCCATGGTTTTTTTCATGGCAAGATTCCCACAGGTGCCCCCCAGTTATAAGTTGGTTTATAAACCCCATGAATACTAGTTTGTTATATCTGCCATAAACCATAGGTTTAATGGGAGTTATGTTCACCAACTTAGCTAACGAACTGGTGCCCAAAATCCCATTAAATCACTATAAAATCCCATTAAATCCCATTAAATCACTATAAAATCCCATTAAATCACTATAAAATCCCATTAAATCACTATAAAATCCCATTAAATCACCACCTTGCAGGGCCTTTGGAAAAATCCATCGCTTTTCTTCGGCCGGCCGAAGTTCCGAAGGTGCTGGGATCGTGCAGGCCATGGCTGCGAACGCTCGGATCACGGAAGACGGTGAGCTGCAGGCGGGAGCCACTCAGAATCCTGGTTGGTGAGTTTTTTCATAAGGGGCTTATCCAACTATACGATACTAGACTATACTATACCCTGTATATTATATATATATATTATATATATATATATATACATATATATATAATATACTATACATATATATATATGCATAAAAACATGTGGGATGATAAAATTGCACTGGGACTCACCATTCAGCAGCGATAAAGTTTTCCAATGGTTCAGACCCACTTTGAGTTGCCCAAATTTTGACCCAAGACCGCAGGGGCCCCGCAGGGGGCCAGCAGGGGAGCGTACAGTATCTGATTTCTTCGTATACTAGTAGTTGGTAGCTACAACCAACGACTGTCACCAGTGGTTTCCAGGCACCACACCAGCCGGTGGTGCAAGGGGCTCGCCTCCTCAACAAGCCCTGGGAGAAGCTTGGCATCTGCAGAAAGTGCGTACTTTTTGTCGTTTTTTTAAACCTTGATTTGCAATGGGGGTCAGGCCAATGAGCATCTCCAAACATGGGTATGTCGGGTACCAAAACCTCTGACCCCCCAAAGACTTCCGTGTCTCCCTGAGCCCACCAGGTACTTGTTCGCCCGCGAACAACTCGCCTGTCGCGTAGCTCAGAGCGACCTGGCGCATGGCCCCAGCGGTGCTCTGTGTGCACCTGCGCGTCCGGAACGCGGCGGACACGTGAAGAAAACCCAGTGGAAGGAACTGACCTCGGTGAACGTCACACATCTGGGGTTGATCTACTCTTGTGCCCCTGAGCAGGTGGAATACATTGCCTGTGGATCCCCTGTTTCAGTGGCAGTGGCTGGGTTCATGCGAAGTAGTTTCAAACCTTTATTTATTCCTGTGTTTTTATGGTTGCCCAGGAATGACCAGGACATACATACATACAGACAGACAGACAGACATACAGACACACATACATACATACATACATACATACATACATACATAACATAACATAACAGAACATAACACAACGCAACATAACATAACATAACATAACATACATTGCATACATTGCATACATTACATTACATACATTACATTACATACAATACATTACATACATAACATACATAACATACATAACATACATTACTGTACATATGTTACATGCATTACATGCATTACATGCATCACATACATTACATACATTACATTACATACATTACATTACATACATTACATTACATACATTACATACATTACATACATTACATTACATTCATTACATACATTACATACATTACATGCATTACTGTACATACGTTACATGCATTACATGCATTACATGCATTACATGCATTACATAGATTACAGCCATTACAGCCATTACAGACATTACATCCATTGCATCCATTACATCCGTTACATCCATTACATCCGTTACATCCATTACATCAATTACATCAATCACATGACATACATACATACGTACATACATACAGACAGAGAGACAGACAGACAGACAGACAGACAGACAGACAGACAGACAGACAGACAGACAGACAGACAGACAGTCATACAGACATACATACAGACATACAGACATTCAGGCATTCAGACATTCAGACATACAGGCATACAGGCATACAGGCATACAGGCATACAGGCATACAGGCATACAGGCATCCAGGCATGCACGCATGCACGCATGCACACATGCACACATGCACACATGCACACATGCACACATGCACACATGCACACATACACACATACACACATACATACATACATACATCCATACCATACCATACCATACCATACCATACATATACACATACACATACGCATACACATACACATACACATACACATACACATACATCAACATATACATATACATATTAATATACATCTACATCTACATCATATATATATATATACACATTTGTATATATATATAGAGTACATACATTTTGTATATACATATATAGAGTACATACATTTGTATATATATATATAGAATGTGTATATATATATATATGCAGTATATTATCCCAACAATATCCCTATCATACCCTACCCTATGCCTGGCAGCACCTTCAGGTGGGTATGATCCCCTTTCTGGAACACGATGATGCGAATCGCGCCTTGATGGGCGCCAAGCATCAGCAACAATCAGTGCCCACCCTGTGGCCCGAACGTCCGGTGGTGGGAACAGGACTGGAGGCACACGTGGCGACCTATAGCGGGCGCTGCAAACATGTGGCCTGGACTGGAAGGGGTGCTGATGACCATTGAAACCAGGTGAAACCTAGGTACCCAAAAGTGAACTGAAGCGCTGGTTTCAGTGGTTTGAAACATGTGGTCTTCTCAACAGACTTGAAGCAGATTTGGGATGGCATGCGGGCTGGTAAATGGTTCAAACATGTTCAAACATGAATATCTTATACTTGTTTTCAGACCCCAAAAGTGGAAGTATGATTCCACTTGGCTTTCATCTTTGGTTTTGCCCAGAGTTGGGGTACTGTGTACCCCCAACTTTGATGGTGATCATCATTTCCCAATAAAACTTGAACATTTGAGGGTACATCATTCATTTTCAGTCCCAACTATCATATCAAGTTGGTAAAAAAGTCTATAGTTATACTAGGTTATACTTCAGCCCGCATAAAATAGATGGTCAAATCAGGTCAATCGTGGTTTGTTGCTTACCCTCTGGTTATGTCAAAATAGCTATTGAAAATGGACCATAGAAATAGTTGATTTACCTATTATAAATGGTGATTTTCAATAGCTATGTAACAGTTTACCAGAGGGTAGATCCCATTAAATCCCATTAAACCACCATTTTCCTATGGTTTTCCTATGGTTTTCCTATGGTTTTCCTATGGTTTCTTAAGGCCAATGTCCTTGGCCCCCACTAGTTCCACCCAGGCAGGCATCGATGGGCAAGTGCTGTATGCGGATGCTCAAGCAGTGACCGTGGTTCAGAGCCGCGTGGAAGAGGTGGAACCCCTTTTGTGGGCCGCGGAAGATTTGGAAATGGATGGGATATTTAATGGGATACCCTCTGGTAAACTAACATAGCTATGGAAAATCACAATTTTTAATGGGAAAACCCACTATAAATGGTCATTTTCAATAGCTATGTTAAATTACCAGAGGATATTTCATGGGACAACAAGTGGGATATGTGATTGGAAACGTGGTTTAAAAATGGGGCATTTGAATGGGATTTAATGTGATTTGACCAGCATAGAATGAGCATTTATGGTAGGCAAAAAATGGTGAAATGGATGGTCTAGCATGCGAAAGTAATGGGGATACAATGGGATTGTAATGGGAATATCAACTGGAAGCCAACCATGTAATGTTTCAACGGATTGATTGATTTAAGGGATTTATACAATGCAAAATGAGGTACACCAAGCTTTAGTGTCCCCTACTTGGGTGTGGGTCGAAATTTCGGTTCGGTAATGAAATGCGGCTGATTTGATCGTGTTTTTTTACGTAGAATACCAATCATTGCCAATCTAAGCTTTTCCCTTAACTTTTTTTTGCCTCCGCCAGGTCGATTTCGAGACCACCAAGCTGCGCGGACGCCTGCGTGAGTTCTATCTTTGGAACGCTGATCGGACCCGAGCCTGGCTCATGGCCGTCTCCTACTCCGACTTCAACGAGCTGCTCATGCGGCTGCCGCAGGAGGAGCTGGGGAGGTTGGCTGCAGTGCTCTGTGGTGACCATGAGGATGACATCAAGAAGGCCACCCTAACTGAAAGCTTAGCACGGGTTGGCATCACTCCCCAGACTTTTCACTTTGAAGAGGAGGCCCAGTTGGGGGAGTTGCCTGAAGGTTGGATCGAGACGGAGTATTGCGTTCGGACCGAAATGGTACATCAAAAGCTCAAGGACTGCAGCGAGACCAAAAAACACACCTTAGCACATGATACTGGCGCAGTGGCAGCTGGTGATGTGGTATGCGCAGGTGATGCAGTAGCGGAAGGACAGGGGATTGTTGGTGGAGAGGTAGCTTTAGGGAAGAATTTGGTCGTTGCTTACATGCCCTGGAATGGCTACAATTACGAAGATGCCATTGCAATATCTGCCCGGTTGGTGCGTGAAGACATTCTGACATCTGTTCATGTGGATGAAATCACGATGAGCTTGAATGACGATGATCTTTTCTTCACCCCCCGGCGACTTGGCTGGGCTTGGCTTGAGCTCTCCATCTATGTTTCAGAGTAATGTGAGAGCTTAGATTCCGAGAGACTTGGAAAGACATGGACTTAGCAGACTTAGCAGCAACATAAACTTAGCAGCAACATGTGATTATACGTACATGCCATGCATGTCCCACATGTATATATATATATATATATACTGTACATGAGATACACAGTCTATCTGTACGGAAAGATATGTATTCCCCTGTGGGTTGTCTTTTGTCAGATCCAACGAAGAACCAGGAGCCTCAAAACCATTTGGAATGTATCGAACTTGGGGTATCAATGGACCGATGCTTTCAGTTTCTAAGCATGACCCAACCAATTTTTGAGTCCCCCAGGTTGCAGCCAGGGGTTTTCCCGTCCCCGACATGAAACGTTCTTTTAAGGATCATGGATCCGGAGTCAAACGTGGATTCTTTGGACTACATGACCAATGGCTTACCAGAGGTTGGAACCTGGTTGCAAGGTGGAGATGTTGCGATCTACGCCCTGCAGACCAAAAACAAGTCAGGCTGGATTCTTTGAGGTTCGACCAAATAAAAACAGTTTATCTAAGGCTTGGGGTTGAGCATGAATTGGTTTTTGGAACCCCAATCATCATCTTCCCAGCCATCGCTTAAGAACCGCTTTGTTCTTTTTTAATGCGGTTTCCACTGGGAATCTGGTCCATGAATGTCCATGAGCCCGTCAGGAGTCACTCGCCTGATACCTCGTACCATGTGTGTCCCGGAGGGCGTGCAGGGTCGGGTGATTGGCAGTTGCATTCGCACCGTGGAGAAGAAACCGGGTGCCATCAAGAAGGTGGCAACTGGGAGAAATTGTACTCGAGGATGGGTCAAAATTGGTGATACCTTACCAAAATTGAACTAGAATTATACCCAATTTGTTCAGAAATGGATGAGCACCCAATTTATGGAGGAAAATGAGGTTGGCAAACCCAATGAAATCACTTCCCCTAATGTGAAAGAGCTCCACCAAACTGATGGTGACATGCAATTTTCATGGTGGTTTAATCATCAATGGCGTTTAACCACGGCTTAGACACGGTTTAATTATGCTGAAATGGGAATATATACACCCCGTTTGGAAACTCAATGCGTTCACTTGCTTTGTTGCGTGGAAAGTGGAAAGTTGGGGGGAAAGATTTCTGGAAGTCGGTGCATGCTGCGTCCAGGTGGTGTTTTGGAAGACATGTTTTGGAACATTGATATGTCTACCTGCGTTCTTGTAGGTTCGGAATTTCCCTAATATGTCAGTTCGCCGGGGTATCACCGGAAAATACGTGAGTTGTCTTGCCTTGTCTTGTCTTGTCGCTGTTGCTGCTACTGCTGCTACTGCTGCTGGTTCTGCTGGTCCTGCTGCTGCTGTTGCTGCTGCTTGCCTTCCCACTACCGAGCTGCTTGCGCCACAAGGGGCACACGCAGCGGTCGTCACTGGCCGGGCGATCAGGGTGGCAACAGCCCTGCGTGCTTGAGGCCAACGGCCAACGCTCGCCTTGTCGGGCATGAGAGCAGGGTGATGCGCTAATGCGCCTGCTCGGCACGTGCCCAAACATGCATGACCGTGTTTGCACCTTGGCCGTGAGCCTAGGCCTCAGGCGGTGCCTGGCACGGGAGGCTTGTCTGTTTGTTTGGGCTGCATCCGCCCTTGCACCTGTATCTTTGGTTGGTCGCTTCACTTTGTAGTTGTGGTGAAACTTGCGTCCCATTGCGATTTGTTTTGAAACAGACGGTGCACTGACTTTCCCGACTGGGCGTAGCCAATATAATGTTGGTAACATTAAATCGCTACAAACCATAGTTTTACACACCTATATCTATCTATCCATCTAATCTAACCTAATCTAATCTAATCTAATCTAATGAATCCTAACCTAACCTAACCTAATCTAATCTAACCTAACCGAACCTAATCTAATCTAACCTAATCAAATCTGATCTAATCTAATCCTAATCTAATCCAATCTAATCCTATCCTATCCTATCCTATCCTATCCATCTATCTATCTATCTATCTATCTATCTATCTATCTATATAGATATATAGATAAGTATTGGATCTATCCATTTTAGGGGTTGCATGGGGGGTATCTAGTATTAGGAGGAAGGGAGTAGTGGAAAACACAACGGCATAAACTCTGGCCAATCTACCAATATGACATTTTGAGCTGCCAAATGGAGACAACTGCCTCGAGCTGTGGCTTCTAAGGACATGCATTGATAAGATTTCAAACTTATTAAGAGATCAGTTTTCATTTGTTTGCGGTGAACATAATATCATGTCCCTGGTTTTCCTGACATTTAGGCGCTCCCGAAGTCTACTATGGGCCTCCTGTATTGCTCTATGGACCTTTAGTTGTGCATCTATGGGAAAAACAACTCTAAAAGGCAGTTCTGCAGTTCAAAAGGATTCGCTTGGAGTGACAGTACCAACAACAATTATCCATGCCCCGTTGTCGAGAGGCGTTGTATTCGGTGCAGGCCGTGCTTTCTTGTCCCCAGAAATCCTCCAACTGAGGCATCAGTTTTCCTTGCAGTGCAATGCCGCATCGGAGTGGGCGACAAACTTTCGGGACGCCATGGGAACAAAGGAATCGTGTCGAAGGTTGTGGAGGATCGCGATATGCCATACCTTCCTGATGGCACACCAATTGATGTTTGCCTCAACCCACTAGGCCTGTGTCAATGGCTGCGGTGCCGCTTCCCAAAATATAGACAGTTGTAGTCTAAGATGATTCCAAGCGACCCCTGGAGTTGTCGGAGGGAGTTGGTGCTCCAGAATCATTCACCACAAAAGCCTTCATCACAGCAACGTCCTGTTGGCTGACGGCTCAATGAAGAGGGCCCCCCTGACGTCATAAGCATGTTCAAACCCCAGTTGACCCTGCATTGTTATGGTACTGGTCGTGGTTGTAGCCCTAGTTCTAACTGGGATATGAACGGTAATATGCCTCAAATATTGCTTACCCCCAAGTTGGATGGTTTAAATCGAAGACATGACACAATTTTCTGCACCAGTTGGTATCTGATTTTGGGTGTGCCATGGTCAAATGTGGCCACAGGTGTGCCTTCCCGCATGAACGTGGGTCAGATCTTTGAGAATCTCCTGGGCAGTGCAGGGCGTTGGAATGGCGAGGAGTACCGCGTGGGCGCCTTTGATGAAATGTTCTCGGAAGAAGCCTCCAGAGGCGCCCAGCCGAAGCCGGAGGAACCACTGGGAGACACCAAGTATTCAACAGCTGAATCTAAGCCGGAAACCAATCAAGTCTATGTATTTTCTATGCAGTGTAGGCGAAGCCTTGGACCTCAGTTTTGAGGTCCATCTTGAGCTTGTTTGGTAGCCCTTGATTGCATGCCAGCGAACTTTTGCATGGGTTTGCTTAAAAAAGCTGGGCATGATTCAAAAGCTCCCGAAATTCACCAACGTAGGGCATCGGAAAGGAAGGCAAGTAGAATGGCACTGAGAATTCGCAACCGCTTGCAGGCCAAGGCCTACTTTCAGTTGTATGTTCATTTCATTTCATATCTGTATGTATTTGTATCTGTCAGATTGAATACATCCCCATTTTTGATTTGGCTCTTTCATGCCAGCACAATTTTCATCCCCGCTTTCAGCACAGCCACGCTGCAGGTCTTGTCTTTGATGCTCTGCGCAGGGCTCAGGAGAGCACTGGCAACAAATGGTTGCTGGATAGTGAATACCCTGGCAAGACGAGAGTCACTTGGACTGCATGGGATTCCGATTTCTGTAGATTCCCAGAGGATATAGCCAGCCAGTTGAGTCCAAATGTTTGGCCGGTAAAAGCTTAAGTCCAAATTGGATCACCCGAATCTGGTGGTTTTGATGGTTTGCTAGTAAGCATTATTCATCCGTCTCAGGCCTAAGAATCTATACAGTGGCAGCATCCCCTTCAGTTTTTACACGCGTTTTGCAGCGGAAATGGCGATGTGGATTTAGCCGGTTGAATTTCCTGGAGGTAAAACCATGATGGGATACATTGAAATCCAGCATGTTTGGGGCTGGAATCCTGTATGAACCTGCTAACATCTCCATTTCTTGATCATTGGCCTAAACTTTTTTAAATGTTATCGTCGCCATTTCTATTGGTTACATCTTCGTTTTGGCTGCTTAGGCTGCGCAAGCATCATGTTACATCCCCAACATCCCAACCTTCTCATGATCCCTATAGCAGGGTAAATTTGATCGCGACCGAACCCTGTTCTCCCGAACCCTGGAATCATGGTTAGTAAGGGAAATCATCCCCAAATGGCCCAACATTTCAGGTGAGTGAATTATTATAATTTACCCAGCTATATGTACCTATAAGATAATTTCATGTAATGCAATATGATTTTCCATACAATATGGAATCATGGTTATTTCAGGTGAGTGAAATATGACAATTTACCCAGCTATAGAGTTACATCCTCTGTTCTTGGCTTGTTGATACTCGTTGGATCATCTTGCCCACCAGGTCTACGACGGGAAGACGGGCCGCCCCCTGGAGCAGCCTGTGACGGTGGGCGTGTCGTGCCCTTGGCGCGGGGAGATGAGTGGGTCTTCTTATTTTGGAAGCAGTATCCAAATTTTGGATAACATATTTGCTCGATCTAGTATGATCTACAGTAATTGATCTGAACTTTTTAAAACAAATCCACAATCGTCAGCAGCTTAATGATTTGCAGATCCACAGTGCATCCATAATCATCCAAAATTCGAATGTCCACTAGTTGCCCAAGTTCAGGGATATTTTTGGTCTGTCGTTCCCAACACTTTGGAGTTTTTATCGGAGGTACATCATCAAGCTGTGCCACATGGTGCGTGCAACTTGCAGAAAGCGGAGTGGATATATGGGTATTGTATGGGTCAGATGGGGTGCTCCAGAGATGATTTCGATCAGGGCTTCAGGGGATGAATCAGATTTTTACGATGAAAACGCGGGGTTTCCGCTTGTTTTCCGGGAGTAACAAGCAGGAGGAACACATCCTTATGGCATGACCAAACAGCTGTCCTTTCATGTTGACACTCATCCGGATATTTGGAAGCAACAGCTTCGCAGAGATGTTGGGGTGGTGAGCTTCTGCAATGCATCCACTGTCGGAATGGCTGAGATGATTCACTGCCATCATACTCAGAAAAACGACTCGTTGCAGTGTCCTGAGTTGGAATTGTGCAGTCACACGACTCTATGACCAGGACCAAGTGTCAAGTTTTCTGCGACCAGGAAACAAGGACTTTTTTGTAGTTGGTAGTGGAAGGCTAAGCTATGCCATGCTATGCCATGCTATGCCATTTTGTGACTTGCAACATTTGTAATTAACTGCCAGAACTGCCGGAACAGTGTGTATTTTTCTGGGGTACAACTTGTACAACCCTCTCACCTGAGGACAAGATCCACTCGAGAGCACCCTCTGCTGGAGGATACAATGTCACTTGGACGGATTTCCAGCTCGCAGCTTCTCCCCATGGGACTGTTAGTGGAAGATATCTCTTGGAACATGGGTCGGCCTGGCCCTACTTGACTTTTGGGTTGATCTTTTGGTGAAAATTCAAAGAATGATATCGGCGCAACAGTTTGAGACACCATGTAAAGGTGCTGCTTGTGCTTTCCCGATCCAGATTGACCATGGTGTGCAATACTTTCAAGACCAGAACTGGGATCCAAATGTTTAAACTTCTGTTTGGAACCCCGTGTGCTTCAGTCGCGCGACTGTCCCTGCATCTGATGCATCTTGAAATTTGGCAGATTCCTAGTGTCCCCAACGGCACATCACAACATCTCCCCGACTCAGATGCTCACACAGCAACCTCTCAAGGGTCGCCACTTGGTGTGCGATGGTCTGCAGGGATTTCAGGAGAGTTCAATGGCTTGATTGTAGATGGGACATCTTTGCTGGTTAAACCCATTGGGTTTTTAACTCTCAAAACTGTTCGGGCGTACCGTAAACTTTCCTTAAACCACTTCTGGGAACTGGGATTCTGGGGATTCTGGGGATCGATTGCAGAAAATAGATTCACTGGATCGATAGGGCCTAGGAGGGGGTGCGGCTCACACCTTTGCTGGTCCGCTGTTTTTTCAGCACATGGATTTGTTCATGAATCATGGTTGATCATCAATCAGTTTTGAGGGCCCAACTTTCAGACAGACCCACATTACATCACCAGTGTTTCTTGGTTAACTCGCTTGGATGGGCCATAAATTGGAGGCCCATCCCATCCCAGCTCCCCAATTTCAGGTTTATGTCAGTGTACACTTCCTAAATTCAACATACAGAATCCAATTTATGGCCAGGGCAATAAGAAAATCATCTTCCAAACCTCATTTTTGGCGTAGTAAATTTTGTGGGGGGGAACTATCGAGAATGATGTTTAGTATGTATAAGTATCCCAAAATCGCCAGAACTTATCCAGCCAAGTGGAGGTTTGCCCTCCAAAACTCAAACGTGGCAAGTGAAACTCCCCCATTTCCCATAAAAACCTCCATTTGGTCCATTTATACAATGTGGGGCCCTCAAGATAGCTAAGTTGGTTTATAACTACAATAACTAGGGTTTATGGTAGTTATAACCATAGTTAGATGGGGTTATAAACCAACTTATAACTAGGGGGCCCCACATTGTAGAGGATTTCCCAGCCAGCCACGTTACCAGCTGTGCGATCTCAGGTTCCAAAGGTGGAGGCCTTCGACTTGGAGAGATGGAGGTCTCAGGCTTGGTGGGCCATGGCGCCCCCGACACCCTGCAGGACGACGTTGAAACATGGGGAACACGGATGGGTTCTTCCACATTTCACGTCCTTTGAAAGAAGGGGGAATTTCCCATATGGGATGATAATAGTGGGATGTATATATATATATATATGATAAATCGGACAAATCTGATATCCCATTATGTGCTTCGACCCATCTGAATGGATTCATAGCCATCAAAAAAAGGGGGTCCCAGCCATCTCGGCTTGGAGCCCTGGCCGGGTCTGGCGGATTTTCCAACTTTGATTCCATGGTGTTGGATTGAGATTTCCCCATGACATATTATCATATCCCCCGAAAAAAATCCCACAAAAAATCCTATTTGTATAAGCATTTCACCAGTTTTGTTGCCTAAATCCTGCTTCTTTGGTGCTTACATCAAATTCAAAACTTTATAAAAAATCATTAAACCCCACTGAATGCCAGTCGATTTTCAGGAAATCCTATTGCATCCTAAATATTCCATGGTAAAAAATCACATTATAGTTCCCATTAAATCACATTAAACCTGGAGATAACTCATTTTTGCCGGTGAAATCGGGCCATAGACACCCCCCGGAGGAGCTTCTGACGTTGAAGTCCGACGACCTACAAGGCCGTTATGAGCTCTACAATCAGCTCTGCAGAGGTGGAAGTAGGGGATGCACGCGAAAAAATTGGGGATGAGTATTGTTATCATCATTTGGGTATGGATCAATACCTATTAATACCATTTTTAGGGGGATGAACATCCATTTACCAGCTATTTTGATGTTCACCAGGGGTACAAGGTTTTGACACACTGCCATTTTCGTCCCCGTATTAGTGGAGGATACTATCCCCAAATTGGGATAAACATATATTGGGATGATATCCATTTTGGAGGAGAACACGTTTTTTTTTAAATCATCCCAATAACGATAATCATCCCTAAGCGATCATTATTATTGGAGAAGGGCGGTGGGAAAGTGCTGACCGTGCCGTGTTCCTGGCCGTGCGCGGTTGGGAGTAGGAGTAGTAGGAGTGGTAGGAGCAGGAGTAGGAATAGGAGTATATAGGAGTAGTAGTAAGGAGGAGGAGGAGTAGTAGTGGGCAACTATATATATATAATTCTATGATTATAATTTGGTTATATAATTATTGGTTATATAATTAGTTATATATATAATTCAATTATTGGTTATATAATTCTATGATTGTGTGATTGTATGATTATATGAACATATGATTATAATTGAGATTCATCGGGTGCTTAGGAGGGAGCTAGGGAGCCGTGGGGACCAAGATTCTCTATGAAACGGGAAGCCAAGGAACTAACGAGAGTTTCCCAGCCACATGATAGTGATTATCCCCAATGAGTATAGCAATAGCATTATAACTAATTACCATGGGATAATACACTATGATTCTTATAGTTATGGTTGTTATGACTAATTATATGAATTATAGGATTGTAACTTACAAGGATTATGTCAGTGACGAGGGCAGTAATTCAGTGATTGCAATCATGATTATTGTGATAATTATTACTATGATCATCCTGTTGGTGACGATGATGATGATGATGATGATGATGGTGATGATGGTGATGATGATGATGATGCTGAGGATGATAGTCATAATGATGATGATAACGGTGATGATTACTGTGATTACTGTATGTGTATGCATCAAGACTCTTTCTGATTCCAGGAGATTTCCTAGATTAGCAGGCGCGCCTATGCGTTTCTGTTATTTTGCATGCGAAGGTTCGGCACCTTCGTGTCGGAGCAGCGTTCGAATTTAAGCTGCATCACTGGACTGGGACATCATTTTGGTTTCAGAAAAGGCGGTTTTTATATGTTCATATTTACATGATGGCCATTTTCGATGGCCTGGTCGTTCGCCCAGCGCCAGGCGAAAAGGTGAAACTGCCTCAAGGAGCAACACCAGAAGGGCACCTTGGTGGCCAGGATGGTAAGGTTTAGCTACTGCAGATCCTGTCAGGCCAGCGTAACGGCTAGCGCAACGGCTGGTAAATCTTCTGTGGGACTGGGCCCACTGGGCTCAGCCAGCATTTTTAAGTGGTTTAACGAAGCTCGGTAAGACATGTTTCCAACATGTTTCGTTCGCCTATGATGGGCCAGCGGCTCAACAATGACATGGTCGTTTTTTCTATCTCCCACTGGTTAGATGCGAAATAAAACCTGCCACCCAGAATGGATAGATATCAACATCCCAGCTGATAGCCGTTTCTATCGGATCGTTGGGATGTGAACCAAAAAAAAAGAAGTACCAGTTGGTTTGACCAAGCCCGGTTTTTTACAATGCCCGAAAAAATGTTGTTGGTTCAACAAGGGCATAGCAGTTTTTTTTGTTGCCTGTATACCTTCCGGAGTTTCTGCTTATCAGTTGCATTAGTGATAAACGTACCCTCTGGCAATTTAGCAATTTAGCATAGCATAGCTATCGAAAAACACCATTCTGAATAGGCAAATCAATTTCACAATGGGCCATGTTCTATAGCAAAGCGTTAGTCATTACTAGAGGGTAACCAATTATTTCCACTTATATTTCCATTCATATTCCATTACACTAAGTTGCACCATTTTTGATGGTTAAATCAGCATTTTTGATGTTGAAGTCACCATTTTTAATAGTGAAATCGAACATGATTAATGGTGATTTTTCGTCATTTTTGATCCATCCTCATGTGGTTGTGTCATGTTGTGTCTGAAAATGGGGGGCATATCTCCTCAAAATAACAACATTTTAACAGGGAAGAAGTATGATCATCCATTGGATTTAAGGATTATATTTATTATCCACTTGATATATTGACGATTGGGGGTCCAACCATTATATTTTTGGATATAATTGGATTATAAATGATAAATGGATTATTAAGCATATTTATTATCCAATTGATATCTCCACGGCCATAGATCTCCTTTTCCCATTGGTTGGTTGATTAATAGAGGGGTTTTCACCCCTTTAACCACAGGTAAATGCTGATAGATGGTATACCAAACCATTTCATAAATCCATTTATCAATTATCCATATTATCAATTATCCAATTGGACAATACTAAATCCATATTATTTTTAATACACTCTGGTAAACTAACATAACTATGGAAAATCACCATTTTTTATGGAACAATCCACTATAAAACACAATTTTCAATAGCTATGTTAGTTTACCAGAGGGTAATCCATTGATCATCCAATGGATTCTCCGGGGTCACCCTGGATTCAGAGCTCAGCAAGGTATCTGACCTTCCGCCGCGAGCTCGCCGCCTCGGGTCTCGCGGTCACGGAGGATTCCTGGCTCGACGACTAGCGCCAGCTGAGCGCCCGCCAAGAGCGAGCCCAAAAGGGGCGCCGGAGATGCGGGGAAAGGGGGATGTAATGGGAATATCATGGGAATATCATGGGGATATCTATTCTATATCATTCTTCAGGGGTCAAGTGAATCATGTACTATCAGTGAATCATGTACTATCATGAACGTGCAAGTTTTTCACTGGGTATGGTGGAAGTCCAGGGATAATATGATATATCATCCATATTTCTATGAATTAAAATGTGGTAAGTGTTGGTGGATGGTCACATGATGGGTGATACGCTTTGATACGAACTGATAGACACTGATTTTAAGTCGGGATTCATGTGGTAAAGCCAGTTTCATGAACACATCGCCGATGACTTTCCAGAAGTGGGTGGGATTCAAACTATCCCCAGTTGGAGGTTTATTGGGTTTAGCACGTTAGACTGGTTTGCGTGACTATGATATATATATATATATATCATATATAAATATATATATATATCATATAAATTTTTCACGCATTTTCATAATTTTGGTTTAAAGGCTTTGTGTTCCAATGTTGTGGCCCCGAGTTTGGATTCGGACATCTTCGGTCTGATGCCACAGCACATTGGTTGAAGTGCTGCCAGGTCTTGGAAATTTTGTGCTGCAAACCTCTTCAGGTAAGAAGAAGCCTGTCACGACTTCTGTTGATTGCTTGTATCGTTATACCCTCTGGTAAATAAACATAGACCCTGAAAATCACCATTTTTTAATGGAAACTAGTCTTCCAACCCCGATGACTGCCAGGGTCGAACTGTTAATTTACCAGAGGGTCTATCCATTTGCAGCGAGGTGTAGAACCATGAGTCCGGCTGGTAGATATCAACACCTGCGCCCTGCAGGAACCACAATTGCTGATGGAACCAGCAGGCTGTTGACGTTTGAACTCAGAAACATTTGGGGATGGGTTGAAGCCTGGGACTTCCCATAGGAGGCCACTTTTGAGAGGTGCCACAGATCGAAATCACATTCACCTGGCTTGGTTCGTTGCAGAACCTGACAATAACACCTCTTTTTACCGCGGCTACTGCAGGCATTGTCTCAGCTTAAACTCTCATTGTTAAGCCACTCATATGTCCCTCGGCAGGTGATTCGGAGCGGACCATCTCTCTTCTGATTTTGTGGAGGTGTGGCCTGTGGGGAGCGGTGGTCCATTTCCGTTGCTGCGATGTTGGTCAGACAAGTTGCACACATCCCTAGGGTCAACCATGAGCACGGACCGAATGCAGGTGCTTGGGCAATTTCAATGCGGAGGCGTCACCGAAGGCCGTGGAGAAATTGTGGGCTTGGCTTCTGGGCAGCAAAGGTAACTTGCGCAGGTCATCGTGCCATAGATTACTTGGATGGACTGATGGATCACCTGGGAATATCTATCACACCTTGTGAACCCTGGCCCCGAAGTGATGACCTAGATGTGCCGGTCCACCATGGTCAATTGTTTGGTGTCTACAGTGCGGTACTGACCAAGTTCCAAGTTGGGTTTGGGGCAAAGTTTAAGCCGGGGCAGATTGTGGTCATGTTGTCCCATCCTTGACCCATCCCCAACATCATGCACATAGGGCAGATGGGCGTAGCGGGGTGTCATGTGGCGTTAAAGGACACTGAAGGAAGAACCATGAAGAACCATTCTACCCATTCAAAACAGGCAAGAATTCTGCACTGAAATCCGGAGTTCGTGTATAGCTTAGGTTCCCAGCAGCTCTGCAACAAAGATTGAGTTCCGAGCTTCTGTGGCAGGTCGCTTGGGCGCACTAGACCCCCGGGATGCTCATGTGGCTGGAAAACGCGCCTGAGGATCCCATGCGTTTTGGACAAGTCATGGGTCAAAAAACACAGAAATTCCTGATGATACTGTGGATGGAGGAAATCCTGCACCAGTTAATAGATGGTTTATCCCATTGTAATCCCATTATTTACAATGTTTTATAGTTCCCAATAGTTACCCTGCCTGGTGCAGGATTTCGCTGGCCCATCCACAGTATCCCCATGAAAACCGTATCGTATCATGATCAAACAGGTGAAGTCTCCCGTTTCACCCCCCGTCTTCCCGGGGGAAAGCCCCATGGTTTCCAGGCCTTCGAGCGCTTGGCCCGCACGGCGCCCGGTGGCGGCGCCGTTTCGGCCGTGTCTCAGGTGGTGGAGGCTGCCAGGTGCGCCCGGCGGAACGGCGGAATGGAGGTTTCCTGGGGGTACCCCCTAATCACCCAAGTCATGACCATGACTGAGTATTGAAAGCTATGGTTCTGGTGTACCGGCATTTTTTCGGAAACCTCCATAAGGCATACAATCAGGAAAGACATATTGTTTTGTGTTGTTTTGTGAATATATGATAGATTCTATATAGATAGTTTAGATACAGAAATAGAGACAGATCAAGATATACGCGTATCGTATTGTAAAAGTAGATCTCTTTGGATCTATGATCGGATACACTGTATCTATTTCTGACTCATGTATAACCAATGATGATGGACACAAGTATGAAAGGTTGGCAGCAGCGAAATATGCCCGACCCCCTAGCCCTAGCAGGTAACAAAATGGAGTTAGGGCTCCAGAATTTTATTGTACGCGCTCATTATCCGGATGGTTTATGGTATCGGGTGAATCCTACATTACTTGTGTTGAGATGTACGATGCCATACTTGGAATCAAAAGGAAGGCGCGTGTGGCCGGACCTTGCCTGATGGGATCACCAACATGTATATAGTATTCACATGTTTTTACATAGTACCCTCTGGTAAACTAACACAGCTATGGAAAATCACCATTTTCAATGGAAAATTCCACTATAAATCACCATTTTCAATAGCTATGTTAAATTACCAGAGGGTATTCATGAAATTGAGAGGTCATATTTTCCCGGGCTTCCAGAATCATATGAGTTTCACTGCTTCCCAGCCGCACTTTCCATGGGGACCTTGCCAGGCAAACCCTGTCCGACGTCAGCCTCCCAAGTGGCTGTCAGCACAGCTGCCTGCGAGCTCTGCATGCTCTGGTCACCTTTACACGGGAACCCTTGGCACCCTTGGTGCCTCACTGGCAATGGATGGTGATATGATCATAGATGTCCTTTTCCCCATTGGTTGGTTGATTAATAGAGGGGTTTGAAGAAACTCCTTTAACAACAGGTTTCTATGATGATAGATGGTATACCAAACCGGCCCCTTTATTTTTACCAAAAGGACATTATTGGATATGATGTTTTTTTTTTTTTTAAACCCATAGGAATGTTTTTTTTTAGATTCAAACTGGGGAGATAGTATATAGCTGATCCTAATTAGATGTCCGAGGTTTTGTTTGCCGGATTTATGGCAACATGGGATGGTAGTTCTAAGCTTTTACACCAACCTCATAGCTCAGATTAGTAACCCCCAGTCGATTAACAACTAGTGATCTGTGATCTGGATGTATTGTAGCCCTGCACTTAGATTTTTATGTTTCTTTTGTGAGTGTCAACACCACATTTATCTTACTAGTGATCACTTTTTGGCAGAGTATCAACAAACTACCAAGTGGTAATCGTGGTAATCTTCTAAAACAAAGGTCTGACCACAGGTTACAGAACCAAAAAATCACACAATTTTGGGTGGGTTATGTACCCTCTGGTGAACTAACATAGCAATGGAAAATCACAATTTTTCATGGGAAAATCCACTATTTCTATGGCCATTTTCCATAGTTTTTTGTTAGTTCACCAGAGGGTACCCATTATAGGCACAGATTTCTCCATGCCCAGTTCAACGGCGAGATGCAGCAGCTGCTTGTGGGGCGATGCCACCACCTAGATGTGCCAGGCAATTTCAGCTGTAAAACCTGGGGGATTGAACACTACCCTCTGGTAATTTGTTACATAGCTATTTATAGTTGATCTTCCCATCAAAAATGGAGATTTTCCATAGTTATGTTAGTTTACCAGAGGGTACTATTTCAGCAAGAACTTGGGGCATTCAGGAGATTCTAAGAGGTTACCCTCTGGTAAACTAAGATAATTAAGCTGTTGAACATCACCATTTTTCGTGTGTAAATCGTAAATCCACGATTTCTATGATCATTTTCCATAGCAAACTGTAACAAATTACCAGACCACTTAAACCGCCGGTTTTTTTTGGTCGTTCGGAAATGGGAGATCTACAGCAGAAAGCCTGGTGGAAGCTGTGTTTAGATCTGGTTCGGGGGAAGGGATTGGTGATGCATGGCACCTAAAGCTGGGTTATGAACAGGAGGAAAATGGCAGTGTGTCAAACCTTGTACCCCTGGTGAACATCAAAATAGCTGGTAAATGGATGTTCATCCCACTAAAAATGGTATTAATAGGTATTGATCCATACCCAAATCATCTTTCAGATCATGTTTTTCGTTTCAAGGGTGTAGTGTAGTCAGTGTAGTCGAGCCGAAAATCGGCTGCATTTGTAAAACTGTGTAGCACATAGTCTTAACTGATAGGTCTTGTTGCACAAATTTGCAGTGACGCAAAGTGACATTGCTGTTTGATATGATGCAATATCTTTCATTTATTAACAGACATCCCACCAGAACCCCGCTAAAACCTATGGTATTTGTTCATTTTGGGGTCTAAATAAGCGGGGTTCCAGTTTTGTGATCCGGGGGTGGCATCAGTCAGCTGCACACACAGGTTTGTCGGCTTCCGTTCGCAGCGTCCTGGGGATCCTGGGGAATTTGGCTTCCTGCAGCCAGAGCTTCTGTCAGGAGGGGAAGCTGCATCCTGGCAGCTGGCTTTCCCTAGTGGCCCATTCTATTTTTAGAGGCCGTGTCTGATAGTAGGGTATACCCTCCCAACTGGATGAATGTATAATCCATCCATTAGTTCAATCCAACTTTAGGGCTTAGTAGGGTATTCCATCCATTAGTTCAAACTAGGGATAATGACGATGAACTAATGGATGGAATGGGCTATGGAATGGGGTATCCCATGTTATTAGATCACCAACCAATGCCAAGGTCCTGTAGCTTGATTGGTCTGGGCAAATTTCAAGGACCTCAACAAAAACCTACATATACCCTCTGGTTATTTAACATAGCCATGGTATAGCTGGCCCATTTATAGATGGTTTACCTATTAAAAATGGTGATTTTCCATGGCTATGTTAGTCATAACCAGATGGTAGATGATGCTTAGTATGGGAATCATTCCTAAAATCTCCAAACATGCAGTTGATTTCTGGTTCTGACACAACATGTTGTAATTTGCTCAGATGGCCAGATGGGTGTTGAATTTTTGACTAGACCACCAGACCCAGATGGACTTGAGTCCGCAGTGTTTTGTGTGCGAAGGAACTGAGTGGAGTGGGGATTGTGCGCCCATTTTCACAAGCTCTGGCGAAGTCCTTGTCTTGGTACAAGGCTGGGGATCAGCGATATTTGGATGGCTGGGATCCATTCAAACCACAGGGCTTATTGCAGAAGGAACTGCTCCCCCAGTCTGGTTGCAGTCAAATATCTCCAGTTCACAGCTGATTTTTCCGCTCCAGTGACAGCGTATCACATTGGACTGCTCCCATCAGGAACAGCTGTCTGAGTCAGAGACGTTGGAGGTAGAGGCAGATCTTGAACTGCCAAGGGAGACTGAGGTTTGTGTGCTTCATGATCCCACTGACAATCACTGATATGGTAGAGGGATGTTGAGGGATCAATGATTCATTTTTACTGCTCCTCGCAGTTGAGTTTGGCACAGCCCGCGTTCTTTGGATACACTGATACACCACCCACAGCCCTTCTTTCTATCCACCTCGCCAATTTGTATCATTCTGTATCTAGATCACTGTATGGCTCAAGATTTCATGTCTCTAACCTAGACCCACCCTTCAAGATATCTCCAAGATATATCCCAAGATATATTCCAAGGTATATCCCAAGTATATCTCCCACCTTTTCTCCGCTGAAACGTTGGGGGTGGCGCCAACGTTTTCCAACTTCCGTAGGTCCATCTGACCTACGCCATGGCCAGCATCCTCTTGGGATGGCTGGCGCGCGGCTCTTCCATGGCCAGGGGCCATCTGGAAGACCAACTGGGCTCTACCCAGGACTGGTGGGTGATCATGATTTTTGTCCCAATGAAATTAATATTGAACAAGGACATTTTTGGGTATATTATAGAAAAAATAATGGGAACTATACATTATATATACGTATATATATATTAAATAGAACATATATATATATATATATATAATATACACATATTGCCTACATTTTTTTTTGGATGGGCTAATGTATCATATCACATCACATCACATCATATCATATCATATCATATCATATCATACCGTCATTGTTTGTGATATTCCAAGAGATGCTCCAAATCCTTTGGGGGCCTTGTACAAGGCCTTGCTCGACATCTTGCGCACCTTCACCATCTTCCAGGACTGTCTGGTTCTGTTGGTCCATGTAGGCATGGTGGCTTTGGACTGTTTGGACCCACAAAATCTCGATGATTCAGATGATTCAGGCATCACTGGATTGGTTTAAGGGAACATTTACAGGAAACCATGGTTTTACCATCAAATATAGGGCTTTCCTGTAAATTTTCCCATCTTCCAATTCTATGAAGGCACCAAACATTGGGATTTTTCACACGCAAAACTGGGGGATTCAACAAAAACGATGTCGGAAAGACCAGGGATTTGGCCGATTTTTTATCAGCGAAACTGAGGGATTTCACCAAGTGAAACTGAGGTAACTCTTCGGGTCGTACGTCGTGTTTGTCCAGAAATTGATATTTTGTAAAACCACAGCTATGGCCATTCAAAAATGGGGAAAACGAGGTTTTAAACTTTGCATCTTCTCTTTGAAGAGGTTGTTTCTGGTTTGGAAGTTTGGACCCAACCTTTGAATTACGCTGTGACTTGCCTATTTTCCCAACAGCTTCCAGGACCGCTGCGGGATTCTGACGGATGGTTCTTTGCTCTGCGTGCACACGGTGATGCAATTTCTGGCAGAAGCAGAAGCAGAACAGCTCCAGGCTTCGAAGGCAGAAAGCCCCAGAAGCAGAGATGGAAAGGAGGAGGACCTCACCTGCGAGTCCCCGAAGGGGTCAAAAACAGGGCATGGACAGATGAATTTGAGAGAACTCACCTCAGAGGAAAGGGCCAATTTGCTGCAGATGGAGCTGACTCCTGAACATGGGAAGATTTTTAGGCAGATGGAGATGACTCCTCCATGTCCAAAGACTTCAGAACGCAAGGCTAGTTGGAAGGAGAGGGAGCTCACTCAGCACCATCCCAAGACTTCAGAGTGCGAGGGTGCCTTGCGCGAGATGGAGCTGACTCCTCCACGTCCAAAGACTTCAAAGCGTAAGGCTGCTTTGACGCAGGAGGAGCTGACTCCTCCACATCCGAAGCCGTCAAAGACCAAGGCTGCTTTGACGCAGATGGAGCTGACTCCTCCACATTCAAAGACTTCGGAATGCAAGGCTAGTTTGAAAGAGATGGAGCTGACCCCTCAACATTCGAAGACTTCAGAGTGCAAGGCTCCTTCGAGAGAGATGGAGCAGAGTTTTTGCACCGATGTGGTGCAGGTGTACCAAAGACGCCGTGCCAAGCGCAGAGAAGATGATGTCAACGAATGTGGAGACTTCAATCCTGTCCCTTTGTGACAGGTGCATGAGCCTAATTCACGAAGACAAGCTATGCTCTAGAAGAGTGCCGTTCCGGAGCTTCTCATTGAGAAACAAAGACAATGGGGTGCAGTCGAAATCTGGTATCTATATACTATATACCCTCAAGTTGTTCCATTGGTTGGCTGCATCGGAAACAACATGGACGGAATCACTCCATGGCGATCAAACATGGTCTTAGCTTCGGGCGGTGTCCTAACACTGGGGATCCCAGTCATCTCCATTGCCTGCAGGAGGGGTCCCCAAATCATGTTGGGGTCCCCAAATCAATGGACACATCCAATCCGGGCGATTCGTTACGACTCGTTTCGACCTGCAACAGGCAAAAACTCGCCCTTCAAATTGGCGAATCGTGAATCATCGTGAATCCAATGAACAAGGGGCAAGTTTCAATAGACTAACCCATGGTTTTTGGGGGTTGCACATTTAAGGAACGTTCAACAAATTGCCCGTGTTTGAATCCGGTGCCTGTGATAGCGGGTAGCAGACTCTCACGATGACCAGATGAGATGACCAGATGCGGGGGACACGGGGACACCTCTGCGCGCAGAGGGCTGCGAAAATCGAACGCTGGGTGCAAGTGGTCTCTTGACACGAGGGACTTAGTTAGAACATTAGGACATGTTAGAACCCTAGCTTTTGAGGTTATGATCCCAGCTTTGGGGGGCTTCTAGTTCTTCTTTTACCAAGTCACAAGCGTAGTTTTTGGCTTCCCCGAATGGTGGAACGCTTTAGAGATTAGGGATGTTGCGACCACCAATAGGGTTTCCAATTGAAACAGAAACAGGTTGCCATTCTTGGAGCTCCATCAAAGGTTGCTGACCCTGGAAGATCAAAACCTGACTGAAGCAGACCAAAAACATTTAACGTGAACGGGCAATGATACAAGTATGCCTTGATGTCTCTACCAACAGCTCGATGGATTGGTCTATTACCATCGCTGCCATGGTGGTTCAGTTAGGTGAAGAGCAAAGCATGAAAGAAGTCAATCGTAACTTCTACATTTGCAGCATGGCTTTGCACTTTGTTAGTAATTCCAAACTCATCCTCACTGGGCCAGTTCAGACTTTGAAACTCAACAAGGCAGGCTCTCATCTTTAACAACTTCAACAACTTCAACAGCATCCCACTTTCCAGGTAATTTGGAGTGTAGAAACCCAGTTGGCTTTTCCCATCTGCCGATGGCGTTCATTCCTCAGTGATTTTTTAGCGTGGCTTCCGTGGGCCGCCTTGAAAGATCCCGAAAATGCCGAGGTCGGCACCCCTGCCGAGGGAAATCATCAAATGGCTGCAGGCTTTAGACCTGTCCTTTAGCACCCCAGCTGCAGGGATTAGGGGGATTCACCCTGGTAAGATTTATGGCATTTTATGGGAAGATATGGGAAAATATGGTAAAATGAGAATGATATAATGAACCATCAACTTTTTTTGGGGCACCCAACTTTCAGACATTTTGGTTATTTTACCCTCGGGGAACTGGTGCCTTTGATCCATGGGAAGCTAGCGAGGGACCCACAAATGACCGGGGGGACAATCATTCTGAGCCAGAGCCAGCTGGGATGATATCAACTACGGTGATTGATTGGGGTATGTCAAGATGTCGCGGATCCTCAAAGTCCACCACTTCATGGTTCTGCAGTTGCATGTTGTCTTCAACACAGCTCCTTTTTTTTCATTGGCATCATCGAAGATATGACTCAGGTCCAACTGCTTAGTCTCTTCCGATCCGAACTGAACGCGCTGATCAGGTATCAAAAACCCAAAGAGGGACTTTAGCAATGGTCATACCTGGCAAGTCTTGCGCTGCAGATGCCGCGAAGTTCTTTTTTGAGCGTCAGAGTTCCCACCGGATTGTGAATATTAACTTTACCCTCTGGTAAACTAACATAGCTATGGGAAACCACCATTTTTAATAAGTAAATGAACTATAAGTGGCAATGTCCAATAGCTATGTTAGTTTACCAAGGGTAATCCACAAGACTGATGAGATCTACCTTTTGTTCAGGGTGCCCTCAGTTTCATGCTTTCTCAGAGTTGGAGTTGGACCTATTTGTACTAAAACAGTGCACAGTGCACAGGTCTTACAAATAAGTTGGCCGAAGCAGCCCATGAACTTTGCAATGATAGCCGCCCTTGGGATTTTGACAATGAGCATTTGCATGAGGATCTGTGTTGATGAAACCATGTCCTTATTTCCTTTCTACCGTTCCTTTCTCCCCAAAATCCAATGGTTCCAGAGAGGAATCTTCCGGGACTCTGGAAAGCTGGTGACAGGATACTTGGTGGCCGAGATCATGTCTAGATACCACCCGCAGGAGAGCGTCCGCAGAAACGGGGGCCATGGCGCATTGTTTGGGAAACGCACTTAGCAGAGAAAGACCACGAGATAAAAATCATGGATTCTCAGTTTCAATGTTGTAGTTGCCCAAAAGGAGACAGTACTTGAAATCCCAATTGCTTAGTGGCTTACATCTCATCCATCTTTGTTGGCTCAATATCATTGGATTAGAATGAATTAGAGTATAATACCCCCTTCAAAAGATAGAAAAGGTCCATTTCCCCGCCACATGCCAAAATTTGATGTTACTCTGCATCTTTTTGCTGGTGTCTATATATTCATATATATATATATATATTTATAAGATTATAATTTATATATATATATATATATATACACATACATAATATATATATATACATAATATATATATATATTGATATATATATATATATTGATATATATATTGATATATATATATACACGTAACACTAATATATACCTGATCCACCTCATCCTAGCCATGACTCTCAGGATGTTGACATCAACAGCTTCGAAAACGGTTCAAGGCTTGAGGCCAAGGTGTGGCGTCACCTTCGATGGGAAACTCGGGGGCGAACTTTCGTCTGAAGCAAGGCTTCGTTACGAAGTTTGAGTTTATAGTGATTCATATGTTTCGGCGTAGTTTTAGTTCGTATGATTTATATAGCTATCGAGTTTTTTTGCCCTAGTTTCCCCTAGTTTTAGGTATCGAATGCGCTTATTGAGCTGATTGGAAAGATGTTTTAGCTGATAGGGGTGATGATTTGGCTGATTTCTGCTTGGTTCATATAGCTATCGAATTCTGCGATGTGGATGTATATAGTGTTTTCTTGGTCTTCAATGTATTTCACACACCGAAAGGAGTATAACATACAATGTACGTACGCCCTTTGTCCGGTTCGTGTGATTCCACATCAGCTGCGGCGATTTTCTGGTGCAATTGCTGCCCGTGAGAGGTTAACAACTGGGATCAGCTTTGCAAGCTCTTCAAGAAGAAGGGCATAGGTCGCGCCCTAGGGATGCGGCAACCAATCAACCAATTGATTGCCGTGGTTGAACTCACGGTGGTTTTTAACGGTGAAAATCATGAAATTTGTTGGTCCTTTTGAATCCCAACTTGTGGCACATGACCATGGATCCAACGCTGTCGGTAGATCTTTGAGAAGTCACCATGAATCCAGGTTCTGATCAGCCACTGCCCACGTTTCCACTGCAGGTATCACCAAAGTAGAGTTCGAGACTCAGGGCTAATATTGTTGTTGGTGTGCACCAAGTTGCAGTTGTTTTGTCGTTTTTTCATCATTTTTGCTCCCAATTTTGGCTTCGGGTTGCTGGGTAACCCTTGTCAAACAACCCGAGGTTTGACCCGGTAATCCATTGCGCACCAGGCGCTCAACCAGGGTTTGTCGGATTCACCCAGGAGTTTGTCAGAGAATTGGGGATTTACCACCACAATTTGTGGTTATTTTGACGGGGAAAAGCATGGAAAAGGAGGTGAAAAAGCTCTTTCAATGATAAACCACAGGATTTTGGGGCACCCGTTTTTCAGGCCCAAGTTTGTTGATGTTGTTGGCGATGGACAGCAGGATCTTTGGTTGCTGATGCTTCAACGAATGGTCAAATTCCCATGGTTGTTGACTGATGGGCGAGCAGTGTCTAATTTCTCAACAGTAGTCCCTGCCGAAATTGCATGAACATCGATGTTTTTTTTCGGAAACACCCGAAACAGATGTCCAGAAATGGTGGATTTTCTAGACCTATGGACCAAAGAGCTGGCCATCCTTGAACGACTGAAGCATATTGCAGGTGCCGCAACAGTTCTCATCTACCGGATCTATGAGATCCTGACGAAGTGCACGGCGCCTGACCTCGGATAGACAGTACCAGGGTACCCCAAACATGCACCGAAAAAGAATGGGAAAAAGATGGAAACATGGTGTTTTTTTCCATGGGATTTTTTGGAGTACCCAACTTTGAAACGGAATAGTCTTACTGATTTGTCATATTCCCCCTAAACTAATGGTAGGGTGTCCCGTATTTTTGGACACACCCAAATGGGGGGATACCATGCCATTTCCCCACTGGTCGAACATCCATTGAGCTACCAATAGGTGAATGGTCACAAATCGACTGCTCCATTTTCCCAACAGGACACCATTGGGACACCATAAGCTATCCCTATCCACTGCAAGAAAACAGTGGATGACACTGGGAGTTTGGGGGGTTCATTACCCACTCTTTTTTTGCCCAAAAGTCTTGCAAGGATGAAACACCATTAGATGAGCAAGGTACATTCCAGGCTTTTCGGATTCGATATCGCTGTAAGATGAGTTGCAGGTGCATAATATCCCTTGCAGGTGCCAGGAAGACTTTCCAAAAGCTTATCAGTTTGCTTTTTGGACATTTTGTTCATGGAAGTCACGAATGGAGCAGACTTCTCGGTTACCTTGAGGTGCGAGCAAATGCTCCCATCAAGGTCCGTCGGGGGGTGGTAAGGAGCACGTGAACCCACCTTGACCCTGGGAAATGGGTGCCCCACGGAGCCATCCGCAGGGGTCAGTACTGCACGAAACCCATGTTGGATCTGTCTTTTCCGCCCAGTTTTTGGGATCTGCCCATGGACTTTTTTGTTCATTGCACCGGTTGGACTCGGTTGGACCTTGAGTTTCCGTGCTGTGTTGGACCTTCACCACGTCGGAGAGGAACTCATGAACATCCAGCACGAGCTTCCTCCCTTCATGCGAGACCGGCTCCCAGGGCTCCCAGGGGCCGATCTGCAGGTCTGGTGGATCGTTTATGGAGCATATGGAGCCGTGGTGGTTGTCAGTTGTCAAAGTGGCTTCTGTTCCTTGTGGATGCTTATGGCTTATGGATGCTTATGGATGCGTATGGTATACATTTAGCAAATGATCATAGATATCACTATTCTTGGAAGTTTTCAGCCCACAAAAAATCCGCCAAGAACGAACTTAGAGTGATTTACCCATCCATATATAATCATATATATATATATTACTAAAGTTCCCCATAATTTTATCCATGATTTACCCATGCTTTATGGCTATCAGACAGGTCATCAAGCCATCGTTACGCCCGAGGATACCGCCTCCAAGCGCCTGAAAGATCCGGAGATCGCCCGCATCGAGGACAACGTCGTTTCCTCAGGGGATGGGCGCCACGTGGTGCAATGGTGATATGATGGGGATATGATACAGGATATATCAAAGATTCATATGGGGATATCATGGAATATTCATGGAATATTCATGGAATATTCATGGAATATTCATGGAATATTCATGGAATATTCATGGAATATTCATGGAATATTCATGGAATATATATATATATATGTTGGTGAATACCCGGCAATCATGGCTTGCTGCAAAATCTGATCATGATTTTTCCCAGCAAAAGCTCCGATTTGGTTCGGGCATTTCCCAGCCCACCATGTTTGATGACACAGAAGCGTGAGGAAAACAACACTGCATACCCTCTGGTAATTTAACATAGCTATTGAAAATGACCATAGAAATAGTGGATTTTCCCATTAAAAATGGTGATTTTCCATAGCTACGTTAGTTTACCAGAGGGTAGATTTTGTCAACTGGGATGGTGTACTAATGGGCCTTCGAATTTGACCAAGATTGAGCCCAATGGGTACAATAGGTATGGGTCATAATTTTAAATGCAGGGGACTGCAAACAGTCACTCTTCAATATGATCCATGCTTGTTTGAGGTATCCAATTTTCACCCATATGTCATGAGAAGTGACAATCGGCCATTGCGCATGACCCATTTGTTGGGATTGACATCCATAAATTAGTAGCGAGTCTAACGACCATGTCCACTAGCTAGTATAGGTAATCTGAGAACGCCGTGCCCGCAAATTTGAGGTTTCTCATCATTTTCTGCGTTAAAATTGCCATTCAAGGGTATCCCAGCAAGACTATGTATATATATACATATATATACATATATACATATATACATATATATATATATACATATATATATATATATATATATAACGAAAAAATGCGGAATGATATGACTAAACGCGCCTAAATAGGCTACCTGCTATAATGACAAACCACCAAGTTTTTGATACATAAAATTCACCGCAGTCATCCGCAGCTGGCAGCCGCTCAGGTGGAACGCACCATCGTCGCCATTGATGTCCTCGGTAGCTATCACCAGGCCATCAGATCTGGGGATGGGTCAATGCCATGGGACCATGGCTGGCCAACAGATTGGTGCGGTCCTTGCGGTCCGGAAAGTCCCGGTGTGGATCCATCATGCCCTTCATGAAAATATTGGACCAGATTTGGTTTGGTCTCAGATGAGATCTATCCCCCAAATCAGTTTGCAATTCTACTCTCTTTAGCCAACGGTCTGTATAGATCTTCCCTCAAATTTCACCCAGTTCCGCCACAGCCCACCACCGCCAGGAGAGGCGTGCCATGAAGGCCACGGAAGCTCCCGCACTGATCCGTCAAGAGCGACGGCTGCGGTTGGGGCTGTCGCAGGCGCGCTTTGCGCTGAGAACGCGGCGATGCTTCTGGGAGAGTGGCTTGGGTGGCTTGGGAGGTGAGGATAGTGGTTGGTTGTGGTTGGTGGATGTTGGTGGTTGATGTGTTGGTTGTCAGGTTTGGACCAACTGGAAACAGGTAAACCAGCAGAGCAGAGGAACTGAGTCTTTTTTTCAATGGTCAGTGGAAAGCCAGTTCTGCACCTTTCTGGTCCAGGCCCCTGGGCTGAATAGCTTTAGGTCCCAAGATCACCAACCTGGAGATCTTTCAATGCCAATTTTTGCGATTGATGGCTTGGGAGGTTGGTTCCTCCAGTGAAAATTGAGGTGAGGTGATTTATAGGTGTGTCTCAAAATCCGAAGGTAGCCAGTCACAGTCAATTCTCCTCGCACCTTCAGTTACCCAAAGGGCAATTTTTCGGACATTTCAGTAAGGCATCCTCCAGGCAGCTTTCAGCCGGTCCGTACCGTTCTGCGCCATGGGAGCGACACCTGCTCGCCGTCGCAGAAGCGCCGCAGTCGCAGCAGTGCTGTGTGCACTGCCATGCGCGCGGTTGGCGGATGTTTGCTGGAATGTACCGAGGTGGGCCGATTCAACTGGGTAAACCTTGGTTTGGTCCGTTTAACGACAGGGGTTGGTAACTGTCCCATTTTGGGAATATTGGACATCACCTTATAGTAGCCATTATAGACCATATACCTAATGGTTGGGTGATGTTCAATGGGGACATTTAATGACCCATGAACAATGGCTTGCTTTTTTTTTTCTAAGAATAGATGGAGGATATAATCACTAATTGTAAAAAAAAATGATTGTTTTCAAACAGGGTTTATGAGATCATGCAGCGGCTGACGGGGGTTGATGTGGACATACAAAACAGCTTTGGATGCCCCAGCCAGGATGGGTTTTCCTCTCGCGTGTATAACAACCTCAGACGATGCTTTTTGGTGGGTTTGCAACAATGCATACAGAAATGAATTCTTAGTTTCACGATTTTTATGCATTTTTTTCTTGAGGGGTCAGATGTAGCTGAACCGCCTGTTGGTAGCGAGCTAAGGCATTTCCTGGTAACGATCCGCAGTTCCAATGCTCAAGGCCTGCTGAACTGGGAGATGTCAAAGATGGTGCCCCAAGTCTAGGAAAGTTCCTCCAAAAACGGATCATAGTTGTCTGTTATTAAACAGAAGTTCCGGGCCGTGAGAATTTTTTAGAATTGGAACTCTGCCATGTATTGTTGCCTTGCATGCGTGATGATGGGGTTTGGATGTTTGTCCTGATGAGGGTCAATTGGTAGTTGTCGCGAGGGGTTGCTCATGCAAGATGGACACGTATATAGTTAGCTCCAGACTATCCTTCAAATAGCACCCTGATGCATGACTTGGTGGGTCAATAAATCTTTCGAACACAACCCATAACGTCCACTTTGGGATGGTTCAGAACACAATTAAGCATATTACCCTCTGGTAAACTAACGTAACTATGGAAAATCATCATTCTTAATGGGTAAATCCACTATAAATGGCCATTTTCAATAGCTATGTTAAATTACCAGAGGGTATCTATGCCTGAACTGACTTTTCTGGTTTGATTGGTACCTGAATTTTGATACCAGACACCTGACACCCGCCACTTTTCCAGGGACGAGGCCCCAGCGTCCCAGTGCCAGAACGCTGCCTGAGAAGCAAACGTGCCTGCGACAACATTTTGGTCGTGCTCAATGCCACTTTTGGTGCCAACTCATGCCAAATCACTGATTTTTTGGGTGGTCGAAGGTTTTGAGCCATAGCCAAATCATGTCCCTCCTGTTGGTGGTGCAAACAAATTAGCACCAAAAGGACTCAGGTTTTTGAATTGACAGCAATTGAAATATCAGATGATTCTTCAAAGCTGGGTACCACCAAATTGGATAGACCATTGGATTGGTGGTTTGGAACATGAATTTTATTTTTCCATAATATATGGGAATAGTAACCCCAATTGACTATATTCATTGACTAATATTCATTCTTTCCATAATATATTGGGAATAATGATCCCAACTGACGAAGTCATATTTATCATATTTTTCAGAGCGGTAGGTCAACCACCTTGCGCCCCAAGGATGAACTCCTGGCCTTCAGCAGAGTCGGCGGTGCTGAGGAGACCCCAAGCCATGGGAGTAACTATGGGTGTTTCGGGGGATGAGTTTTAACGTGTTCGCCCCAACCCGGACGTTGCTCCACACTTACAATCGTCATGATGATGATGATGATGATGACGATGATGATGATGATGACGATGATGATGATGATGGTGATGGTGATGGTGATGGTGATGGTGATGATGATGATGATGATGATGATGATGATGATGATATGAACAGCTGAGGTCCAGCCCCATCATCATCATCATCATCATCATCATCATCATCATCATCATCATCATCATCACCATCATCATCATCATCATCATCATCATCACCATCACCATCACCATCACCATCACCATCACCATCATCATCATCATCATCTTCTTCATGAGGGATCAACATTCGCCACTCCCTATGAACAGTATGTTGACTGTGGTAACAACATCAACTTTATCTTCATCAGGGATCAAAATTCGCCACCCCCTATGAGCAATATTTTGATTGGGGTAATAACACCATCATACTTTCATAAGGAATCCCAAATTTCGCCACCCCCTATGAACAATATGTTGATTGGAGTAATAACATCAACTTTATCTTCATAGCCACCTGAAGTCAGACGCGGAGCAACGTCAGGGTTGCAGTGAACATGTTTTAACACTAAGACAGTCTAATTTTGGATGATTTGGGGTGTAAACGTGTGTAAACCCAGCTTAAGATTCTCCATCAATGTTTCTGATGTTTATGTTTATTGTATTTTATGTATTTTATTTTCAGGGGTTTCATGATGTTTATTATGATCTTGCTCTGCCAAGCAAGCAAGGTGATCCCTTTCAAAACCCTGGTACTAAATTCTATTGGTTTGTGCGTGTCTCTCTTGATGTGTCTTTACCACTTGCCCACAACAAGTTGCACCCTTGAAACTTGCCACCTTTATGTCTTGGGGACGGATCGGTATCCCAACAAATGATGAGAGCCAGATTTGAGCTCATTAAAATTGAGTGAGTATAAAAAGGTTAATCTGGGGTGTACACTGTCATGTTTCATGTTACTTAATCATTGTTTGTAAATTCCGGACATGCCTAGCGCAAATCAACAAGGGGCCGGTGGACGTGTCTTCCCAGATGCTTGTCGCGCCACCGGCAGGAGGGTGAGCGAGCCGAAACTCGCAAAGACAGACAGCCCGCAACGCTTAAAGGTGACTTGCTTGGACACAGCGACCCATTTCCAAGACTCATATCCCATTTTCGCAGGTCTAGACACCATTCGATGAAGCCATGATACAGCAGTTGTTGGTTGGGGATGTGATTTGCTAACACACGCTCGATTTTCTGGGGAGGATATCAGGGGACATGAACGCTTCCAGAGGTGCTGTGCTTCGTGCCATTTTGGTCCCAGTCAATGTCATTTGAAGAAGATTATCATAGGATGTACCACTGCCAGGCGCAGGATAGAAGGCATCATTGGCAACACCACAGACTACACACGGTGATGTTTCATGAGAACAAGCCTGCATGGCAAGAATCAAGCTGTGAATCAACGATTTTGACGCACAATCAATCTCGGATAGATGATAACAACCCTACTGCGACATCGCTGGAATGATGGTTAGTGAGCTTGGGGATGACACTATTTCAGTTTGGTGAACTACTTATAATTGCTCCAGATCAAATACAAATCCCGGCGCTCACCCACTTGGTGGTGGTCACTGCTATGCCGCTATGCCATTCCTTTCGAAGGATGAGTTTGAGGAGCGGCCTGACGATCTCGCCAGCAATGAGTGGCAACGCATGAATGCGACCGGTGCCTTCATTGGGCTTCGGTATGCATACAGTGATTTTTGGAGGAATTTGACTTTCGGAGTTTCACCATCGAAGTATCGCATCATCACAGGTCCTGGAGATACGCATGTTCAGGTCGCCCAAGCCGATTCTGAAGAAGAGTGTCTTGATTTGCTGAAAAAGCTCAATTCCCTCAATGCAGAAGATGTCATGGCTGCACATTCTTCAGACAGAAAGGACATGCTGCACCAACTTGTCGAGAGAGCTAAGAGCACACATCATGTGGCAGTTGCAAATGAGCATCAGGAATTTCTCTCGACAGAAATGCTGCAGAAGATGTCCAATCTTGAGAATGAAAATGCCTCGCTTAAACAAAAACTTGAAGAGGCGCAGAAAGCAGTCCGAACGAAAGAGGCTGAGAAGCAGGACATCAAGATGATTTCTCCTCTGTCATGGCCCAACAAGCCTTGGAGCAGGTTGCAAAGGAGTTGAACAATGAGGCCAAGCCGGCAAAGTCACCGACTGAGGTCACCTATATGGAGAATTGCCCAGACAATTTGGGCCAGCCGAGTAGCACTTCTGGTGATGCTTCTGGCTCTGAGTTGAGTGGGGCACTGCCAGAAATTTCGGCCAAAGCACTCACTGCCAAGGCCTGCATGAGCGAAGATGCTGTGTCGCTACTCTTCCCGCAGTGTCATGGACTAGCCCACACTATGGAGCTCGGGGAGCTGGAGGGCATGAGTTTTGAGCAAAGGGTGATGCACGGCCCATTCTGCTCTAGTGTGGCCAAGCAGTTTTGGCAGCTTGCAGCAGCTCCATACGGAGCCATTAGCTGCAATCATGTCGAGGTGGAGGGCAAACTTTGGGAAGTGATTGCCCACAATCCCTCCACAGAGATTCTTGTCATTGGCCGAAAGGATCCAAAAACATCCATTTTGGAGGTTGGTTGTCGCGGAACAGTGACGGAAGATGCCTATGGCAACACAAGTTGGGCAAACTGGTCTCTGAATTTATGTGCACTTGCAGTTCCCTTGCGAGGTATTGATGGTGAAAACTTGACGGTGTCCGTGCACAAAGGCCGAAAAGCAATGCTTTTCTGATGTTAAAGACGTATCCGTATGTTCCAAGTCACTTGATTTCAAAGCCCGAACCGGGCACAAAATGCACGTTAGTCAGAGACTTCCAATTGGGATATAGGCAGTAGTTGGTATTCCGGAGGAAACAGATTTGTTTAAACAAGTATCCCTACGTTTCCAGCACCTTGGGATTTGGTGGACAAAAAACACCCATAGTTCATCTGCTTGATCGACACAATTAGCTTATTTCTGCCAAAAACAAACGTTTGAAAACCAGCGCAAAGAATGGCTTTAAGGAGTGAAACGGACTTTTCGCTTCACACAAGTTTCGCTTTGGCACAATTTGCAGCCCAACAGGGTCTTTGATTGAAACAACCGTTTTCTTGCGCAATCTAATGTCTTGTGACCCTAAGGGCAAGGTGTCCTTACTATTGTTGCGACATTTCGTTTGCAAACCGCAAAGCTCGAAAGAAACGACGGCAGCGGAATTTGTTTGTTTCTTTGTTGTTCAGCAAACATTTGTTGTACACCCTTCGGCAGAGAGTTTGTTTTTGTTGTGTCAGAAACATACTTGTCAGAGAACCCTTTGTTGCAGCCTCAAAAACAAACGTTTCCAGTACGAAGAAGAAACCATGCATTTCATGCGGTGGAACACACTTGTTTTAAACTATCGTTTTCATGGAAAACAAATACATAATATACATGAATATTCAATCGTCTGAAGATGTTTGAACATCATTGTTTCTGTTTTAAGTCGCTAACATCAAACTCAGCGTCAGCCCCGCTCGTTTATTGCCCTGGTAACAGTTTTCCTGTGTTCAATGTCTTTTTTTTCGTCGAGTCTACTGCGGTGCCATTTTCTTTTCCCATCTCAACACGCGGGCCGCTGCTCCTTGTTGGTGGCAACTGCAGTTTCCAGCTAGAAACTTGCGGGAAAACCATTTGGCAGTGGCAAGAAAGTTTGCCTGAAGAGAAGCAACCACTGTAGCAACCACCATCAGCCACATTGAATTTCTAGCTCTTTCTGGCAACTTAGGGAGGAAACTCATTCTGCTCTGAAGAGAAACAGCTTCAGCTTCACCTAAATGTACGTAGGTTTCTGGCTCTTTGCTGCATCTTTTCAAGGGCGCACACCGTTAATTTCGGGGTCAGAGATTAAAGTATCTCCTCTCTCAAAAAGCGTGTTTTTTTCAGTGAAATGTCTTTTTGGTGGATTTTTTTTGTTGCTCCCTCGGGTGCGAGGCTGGCTGCCAGCAGGTTCTAAAGACACGGTTTCGCTGAGAAGAACAACTTATACAATTAAACAAAAGCTTGAACCATGGCATGGTGTTCGAAACCATACACGAGAGCTCATGCCCGTTTTGTTGCAGCCGTTGGATGTCAAAGGCTGGTAGCTATGGGAAAGTGAGACAACTAATATTCTGAAGTTTGAGCATGTTTGGACTTCACTGTTTTTTTGTGAAGCTGTCTTGAACCCGTTTGCAAGGCTTTCAGGATGCTTACCTTGCCATCAGTTCGTCCTTGATCTCGTGGCTCGAGAAGTCGGCTGGAGACAAAGCCCTGGTTCGCATCGCTGGTCATTCCCTTAGTGCTGCTTTGGCAACTTTATTTGCGGTGGACATCAAGCAGCGCGGATGGCAGATTGACGGGGTTGTGACGTTTGGCAGCCCGAGGGTTGGCCAAAGCAGATTCAGATCCCTGTATCAGGAATTGGGTCTTCACCGTCTTACTGTGCGCTTTGCCAACAACTATGACCCTGTGCCCTGGGTTCCTGCAGAATCTTGGGGCTTCGTGCATGTCGTGGAGGGATATGCTTTGGGTTTGCAGGCCCCTAACGGCAGCCCCCATTCTATGACAGGTAGTTCCACATCGTACGTGCACACCTTGCAGGATGCAGTTGATGGCCGCGTAGTGCAACACATCGTCCTGCGCGGGGTGAATTTGATCACCGATATGAACTGCAGGGAGTCTGCATCGTCTAGCCTGGCGCTGCAAGTGAAGCAGGAGTTGAAGGTCGACATCGCCCTGCTCCGGCAAGATGTCTCCAAACTTGCCGAGGGCATGCAGGCAGCCGTGCGAGAGCTCAAGAATAATGTGAGGCAGGTTCATGACTGGAAGGATGTTTTAGACATGGAGACTCTGATTGACATTGTGAAGCACTACAAGGCAAAACTGCAGACATGGCAGCAAGGTGTTCCTGGGTGGTTCGTGGACTACAAGAAGCGACTGAAGAGAATCCTTGAAGCAGCAAAGTTGGAGTTGCAAGACGTGAGCTCACAGGTGGCACCGAAGTTCGTCGTACTGTATCTGCATGCTGCATCCTTCCTCATCGCTGCCATGGGTCCCTCAGGAGCGTGCTCGAAAGACGTAGGGAAAGAAATTGAAGACTTTGTTGCAGCGGCAAAGGAAGTGGTTTCGAAGTGTTTCCACTTGAACACGCCCCTGCTGCATGAGATCGTGCAACTTCTGCCGATCACTCACGATGTTTCCTCACTTGAGGATGGGGAAGTCCACATAAGTTTGCAGGGAGGGGTCTTGAAGCTTCGTGGCAGAAGCTGCCAGCTTGGATCCCCTTTGTTTCAACTGATGAAATGGAGTCAAGACCGCAACGCGGACATGCTGGAATTGCAACTTAATAGTAAGAATATGGATGTGCTGCTGTGGCAGCTTGCTAGCCACATGCCGCAGAGCCTGACCTCCATAAGTTTGGATTTAAGCCTCGGCACACAAATAGTAGATGCACTTCTGCAGACGCTTGACAGCAACATGCCCCAGAACCTGACTTCATTGACTTTCGACTTCCGGTTGTGCCGGTCAATCACAGACGCATCTGTGCAGCAGCTTGCCACAAAGATGCCGCAGAACCTGACTTCATTGACTTTCGATTTTGCAGGATGCGAGTTAATAACAGACGAATCTGTGCAGCAGCTTGCCAGCGCAATGCCGCAGAACCTGACTTCATTGACTTTGGATTTTGCAGGATGCGAGTTAATAACAGACGCATCTGTGCAGCAGCTTGCCAGCGCAATGCCGCAGAACCTGACCTCA
>Ga0126342_10000523_pt1 | contig 42780 bp, 42 predicted proteins | sample Cyp1metagenome_FD_92528 | JGI IMG/M metagenome (GOLD analysis project Ga0126342, IMG submission 92528) | Coral microbial communities from Lord Howe Island, Old Settlement Bay, Australia - Cyphastrea 1 metagenome | ecosystem: Host-associated > Invertebrates > Cnidaria > Coral ...
AAGTGTTAAATCCCCGGTACGTTCTAAGTGATGAATCTTGATATTTGGACGTTCTAAGTGTATGGTTTTCGACGTTCTAAGTGCAAGGCTTAGAACGTAAAAAAAGCAGTAATATTCAGAAAAGTTTTTCCAAAATACGTTCTAAGTGATTGTCCGTCACTATAATGTTTTTCAGAGGGGTAGGTTGAAACCACCAAGCAGTTTTTGGAAAATCTACTGGGGGGTTATTCTTGCAGATTTCAGGTCCAAGTTTTTTCCAAGATAAATATAGATAAATAACAAGTGTTTTTTTTCTACAAATCTAGTAACAGTTTGGGAATCGACTGGGAAAATCTTGTTTACGCATTGGTTGCCTTCTGCTAATCAAACATTGCAATTGAACATAATTTATCAATAGTGGTCATAGCTGGGAAAGTCCTCAAAAACTAACTCAACGGTGGATGCTCATGGATTTCCAGCAATCCATGTTTGACTGTATGAGGGTAAATATGTTTAATATATACTACGTACATATCATATACATACATAGATAAATAATTAAATGAATGCATAATATTGTATATATACACATATATATCCCATAAACATCATAAACCTCCATTTCTCCCATTAACTCACTCTAACATCACCCAAGTTTCAGCACAATTCCAACCAAGGCGGAGACAGCGCGTCAAGCCTTCCGCATCCCATCCTTGGCCAGCGAATCGGATCATCTCTTCCTGCCGGTGGGGCCTCGAAAATTGTCATGACAAGTCCTGCTGAAGTTGGGGCCTCCCAAAGATAGTGAAGGTGTGACTCCAATAAAACTGTATGGTTTGGCGTGATTAGATACATATATATATATTTAGAACTAGGGGTACCCAGTTTGTACCAAAATTGGTACCCGTCTAAACTGGGGCGGTTGTAATCCTTGGCTCTTCAAAATGGTGTCCATTGGGGTCCATATAGATCAATGGCCATTCCAGGAACCCAAAATATGGCCGGAAAAATGGTACTAACATGTACTAACGTACCTCTATGAATTAGAATCCTGGAATGACCTTTGAATAGATGTTGTTGTTTTCTCAATGTCACACGTCCCTCAGCTATGTTCCAGCATGTTCCATAGCAGAAATCCAGCAGACTGATGCCTGTAGAAGTATTTTTGGGTGGCCCTTGATGATCTTGATTCCCCACCCTCTTCCCCACCCTCTTCCCCACCCTCTTCCCCACCCTCTTCGACTAACATGCATCCAGATCCTTGACTCAACATATCTATAGGAATCCGTTATATAGTTTCTCATAGTTTGACTGGGAAACTATGGATCGATGTTTCGGGATAAGTGGATTGCGAATCATGATACATTATGGATGCCTGGTTGCTGGTTTCAACAATGTTTGATGTTCAACCATGTTTGGGATTATATATATATAATATATATATATATATATATATATACATATTACAATGATTTACTATATATATATAATATAATACATATTACATGTAGATGGGTTAAAACAGTTTGAAACCACCAGCCAGATGAGTGGATGTGAAATGATGATTGGTTGGTGGTTGTTGTTACACCGACATATCTACTATATACACATCATGAAGCAATTGGTACCCAAAAAATAGATATCAGGATATCAGATATTGCAATAGATATTGCATCAGTAATCCTCAGTTATATCAATTGTGAGTAAATGTTTGTAATATCCATTCTTCATTTGATATTCATTGACCATTGATATTACGCAGGAATCCTCCCTTCAGGCAGGACATCCAGCAGCAGCTTCGCCCCCAGCAAACTCGGCACCCAGGGGTGGAAAGTCCGAAGCCCAGCGCCGGGACTTGGGCCGAAAATGGGGGGATTTCACCAAGAAACATAGGAGAATCATGCGATAGAATGGGGATTATAATATATTATAACATGATATAGCTACCCTCTGATAAACTAACATTACTATTGACAACGGCCATTTATTATAGTTGATGTACCTTTTGAAAATGGTGATGTTCCATCGTTTTTTGTGAGTTTACCAGAGGGTAAGCAACTCCAAAACAATTATGGACTTGAAGCAATTGAGGTTATGATAATATAGATTATTATATATTATATATATATGTGTATCCACACAACCATATATATATATATACACATAAATATCCTAATTTTGGACTTGAAGCAAGACATTTTGGACTTCACCATGGACCAAAGAATTCTACAAACATTTCTGAGGCCTAGCACCCTGGCGGATCGCGTGGCGCATGAGGAGTGGAAGGGGGGTGAAAAATCCTGGGGTGACGGTAAATCCATGGGAAAATCCATAGAAATGGACCGTTTTAATGGGAAATCCCCCATGAATGCAGGGTTTTCATGTGTTTTAATGAGAAAATCAACTGGAGTTGCTGTATGAAATGTGGATTTTGGACCAGGGTTGACAGTGTCAAACCCGCCTTTTGGTGGCTGTCGCTCACCAGTCATGTCATGTTTTCACGTCGCGAGTTTCTCGAATGACTCTAGACCTTTGGGAAGATGGACCATGATGTTTCGTGATGTTTCTATGAATTTGGGAATATGTTTCATTAAATATTTACAGTAATATGGGAAGAATCAGATTTCACCAGACTTGTTTCATGTTTCAAACCTGATTCAACCGCTGCCAGGAAGCTGCTAGACAAGGTGGATCCTGAAGCGGAAATGAAGGATGGCATCTACTAACAAAAGAGGTGTTCATGATGTTTCAGATGAGTATATTGAAAGTATGTATTGAATGGGTGATGTGTATTTAACAATGTTTCTAATGGTTCCATCTTCATGTTGCTTATTGAATGGGTGATGTTAAAGATTGTATTCAACTAGCCGGATGAGTTCCAGAATATCCTACCTACTGCAAACGCTGCAAGAGGACATGTCGAATGCCAATGATGATCCCTGCAGTGATTGTTACACACCCTGACACAAAGTGGGGTTGAACAATGAGCAGGAGATGGAACATCCCCTGGTATCCCAAAGACGTGTCCTACCCAAAAAATTGAATACCCCCAAAAAACATCTCAAAGATCTCTATTTTTTCAAAAAAAACTGCAGAAAACCATCCAACCATCCAACCATCCAACCATCCAACCATCCAACCATCCCCAGCGTCAGCTTCAGGTGGCAGCTTGCCTGTGGGTCGGCAACCTGAGAGTGAACCTGGACTTAGTCAGGCTGGAGATCAGCCGGCGTGGCTCAGCTGAAAGGGAAGAGAGTTTTGTGTCACCCTTGGCGGGTTGAATCACATATGTATATGTATATGTATATATATATATATAAAATAATATATATAATATAATATAATATAATATGATACTTTGCTCCCTTTATCATAGTTGAATAGTTGATCATCAAAAAATATTGGTTTTGAGCCAGTGGAGCATCAGGATCACCATCTAACATCAGATATGTTTAAGATTCCACCTGGTTACCATTCCCCTCATCCAGCCACAGCGGTATACAGCAGTGGCTGCTGCTGCCACTTGTGTGCGGTTGCTGCTGCGGTGGCACCAGTCTTCGTCTTCCCTGAGCAGGTGCCAATGTCAGGGATGTGGGTGTAAGGTAGTCAGTTGAAACTCAGCATGATGCCATGGGTGGCAAATTTTATTGTGTGAGCCATTTTCAAGCTCAAACCAAGCGGCTATGTGCATGGCATGGTTGATGGCCCCCTATCACCGCCCCTTTATAAAATGACAAATTTGATTTAGATCACCTGCATATTTTTCCTATTGACACTTTGCTGCAGCAGCCTTTCCGAAATCGGCTGTTGTACCTGTGCCCTGTGCAATGGCCAAAAGGGGCGCTGATGAAAAGAGTGCAGATGGTGGGTTTCTCGCACTGGTTTTTGCAAAAATCTTGCCTCTTTGTCATTTATATAAATTTGATTTTTGGTGTTTTTTTTAAAAATTAGTTCCAGTTATAATTTTCTGTTCGCACCAGCAATCACCTGAGGCCTGTGGCCAAAATCAAAATTAGACCGACAAGGGCGCCTATAGAAGAAAGCCGGGCTTCAGGATCAGGTGATCCCTTCCCTGAACCTGAAGTAGAAGAATCTGGTGCCAAAGTGATCATAAGGCAGTCAGATTCGACTCTTGGTTTACACCTTCATGAAAGAAACATGTTGCGCTTGTTTCATCTTTTTCAGCTTAAGTTGAATTTGCCCCTGCTTTAATCTGAATGCTTGGGTTTCTTGGCATTATTGAATTCTGACTCCATGACCCAGGATCAGATTCCACGATGGGGAGGTTGATGAGCATTATGTGGAGATCCACCGGTCTCTGGGATAACTATTACGTGCAATTGTCTATTTATGTTTTGTTTGCTTCTTACAACATCAAAACCTGTTTGGTTGTCTCAACATCCATCCAAGGCATGTTTGGCTGGCAAGACGGCCAAATCTTGAGGAAGCGCTTCTGGAAGAGAAACCCCGCCATGGCAATTTGCACCTCAAAAGTGCCTTTGTGGAAATCTAAATCAACTTTGGGACACAATTTCTGCTTTGGTGCTTCTTGCAAAAAATCACCCACCGTTTAAAATTTTTGTTTATGTCTAGTTTTGCCATCTTGCTCTCAGAGGCCAGCAGCTACCAGAAAGTATCTCAGCTCGTGGATGGGATACTACTGGCACTGAAGACCCTGTGGTGCTGCAATCGCCATATCTTTTCGGCCTTGATGTGCCTGGTTCATGATTACATACAAGGTCATTTTTGACTGCTGGGGCCACCACATCAATTTCACATGAACATTCATGGCCTACTGAGGATCACGCACGAGAACATACGTATCATCTACCTTCTGGCCATTCGTCGATGATTGCGGTGTTTGCCCTGGATGATGTGACTCGGCTTTTGTTTCCACATCAAGTCAGCACCAAAATTTATCGGCTAGCAGTTTTCTTTAGCTTTAGGTTTGTTGAGCCTAGGTATCAAAATTGCTGGAGGAGCATGGCAAGCACAACCGCACATCTCTCCAGACTTTGCAGCTGATGGATGAGTTGGTCAGCAGAAGCGTAGCAGCTGCGAAGCTTTTAGTTCTTCGGTGTGTTTTTCATAAAACTTTCTAGTTTCCAGTTTTTAAAATAAATCAGGCTGTCATTTACAATTTCTTTTAACTTTGGCCCTGTTTAGATATTGCTGCAGGCGATGGTGGAGGATTCAGAGAAGACAAAAGAACCCCCAGAGAAGACTGATGATGGTAAGGGCAGTGAGTTGACGAGTGAACCTTCGGTGGATGAGGAGGAAGGGGAGGAGGATTCGGGGGTGGAGGACATTCCTCTGCCACCGCCATTTTACCCTCCAACACCACCTCCACCTCCACCATTACCACCACCGCCCAGAAACCCCTATGTGTCACTTTGCTGTGATCAGTCGTTTTTTTTTGAATTTTGAATGGACAAAAATGAAATTGTGACAACTTGCTCAACTTGCTCAATGTCTACTGGGTGCTGTCTGCTGCCCCTCACCTAGGTGACCCCAAAAGACGGGTGATGGCAAAGCAGCTGCACGCTTGGCATTGGAGGATGACGGTGATGACAACAAGTTTCAACCCGCATGGCAAAAAAAGGGGAGCATGACCACATGGCTGCTGTGGGATGTGATGACATCTAATTACTGGATTGAAATCAACGCTGATTTATTTGAGTCAAGCCGTGTGTGGTATTTTCTTATAGATCTAGAACTGCTCGTTTCTAGCCGCGAATCCATTATTTTTCATTCCCCACGGCTCCTGGCCTTGACTTCCCGCAGGTGCACCAGCCATTGCTACCAGCTTCCAGCCTTTCCAAGTGTTTGGTGTCCCAGCTGGGATGGTTGTGGGATTCATGGGGCTCAGCTTTTCAGGAAGCCAAGATCAACCAAGAAAAATCAAGTGTGATCATTGGGGGAACATGACCTAAAGTCTTGTAGCTGCCCCCTCATGACAAACCCAGCTACATATAATACCCTCCACAATCACCAGTAAAGGTTGCTATCTCGAATTCATTCGTTTATGGGCATAGCTCAAACTGAAGGTTGGGGTGTAAGTAGGCCACATGCCCTCCACCAAAAAGTGTTAAACAATTCAAGTTCAGTGCCCCTTTTGGAAAATATCATGTTCACCAACTAATTAAAGATTGCATGGATTAAAATATCAACACAAGCACCCACTCGAATTAATAGTACTAATGGATCATTACTGTATTGGCCTGATCTGGCCTCCATTTTCTGCAGGTGCACCATTGCTGCTGTTTTTCAGCCTTGCTGAGCGTTTGGTGTCCCAGGTGGAACCGGTGTGAGGTCCATGGGGTCATTATTGGCTAATAACGTTTAAGAACCACCCCAATTACCCAATATTTTTCAAAATCTGATCAAGTGGGATCACTGCCCCTTCATGACACATCCAGCCAGTTTAAAAACCAAAGAGTCACATTGCCAACAACTCCCATGAACACATCATCATGTGTTCCAAAAGCACATAAAATCAAAGTTATCTGACATGTTGGTTGGCATCATTGTCATTTATAGCGGGTTTGTGGGTATTGCTCAAATTCAAGTTTGGGGTGTTTAGGCCAAATGGCCTCCAGCATATGTTATTTCAAACTGTTCAGTGTCCCTATCCAATCAATGACAATGATGATTGCACTATGAATCATCAGTGAACCAGCAAATTCAAAACAACCACAGCAAAAAATAACAATTCAATTTGTCAATAGATTCCATTTTGAAAGACCAGTGGCGAATAAGATGGCTTGCAGCCTTGGGTCCCGTGCTGGTCGGTCCAAAACAAAACAACAGCTTCGCGCTGTGGCCTCAAAGTGGCAAAGATGGCGAACGACCTTTCCATGGGTTCTTGTTGGGGAGCATGGTCTGGCATGCTCAATTTGCCAAAGAGCTGGTGTGGACTCTGCGTTTGCTCGTGGTGAAGGCCCCTTGGGTTGAAGAGTTTAAGTCTTAACGATGTACCCCTAGCCACATGAATTGTAACCATGACTGACTGAAGTGCTGAAAATGTTCTGGTTTCCCCATGTCCTATCTGGTGGTATCATGTGTCCCTCTTGGACCCAGGTGGCAGGGGATCAAAGAAGGTGTTCCGGTCGCATGTGAAGCAACATGCTGCGACCAGACTACATCGTCTCGCTGTGACTTGGATGATCAATAATAATGATAATAAATAAACGCATTTTTACTGGCGCCCGCTTTCCTGAAGTTCAGGGAAACTAGAGTTGAACATCTAACCATCCAAGATCATCTAACTATAAAGTTCCATGGAGGTCTCTGGAAACCATTTTCGGGAAGAAAAACGCCAAAAATCTGAGCCTTTTTCTTCCCGAAAATGGTTTCCAGAGACCTCATGCAACCTTATACATCTAACCCAAGAAAGTTGGGAGTCCAGTCAACTGGATACTCTCTTTGTTTGAGTGGACAGCCCAAAGAACAGTGAGGCAGCTTCGGTGGAAAATGGTGCCTTGAATTCTTCATGTTTTTCCGACAAATTTAAATTTAGAATGTTGCTTTTTAGTTCTTTTGGTTGAATGTTAGTCATTTACAGTGTCTAGCAGCTCATCCATCATTCAGGTGCTCAGGCAGATGGCTACAAAGCCATTGTGGAAGGGAAGGTTGTCCCCCATGGTTCTGTCTTCAAGGGGATGATCCGGTGCATCAAAGAGAAAAAGTCATCCGACACGGGCTGGCATCGCAAGCGCAAGCTGTTGTACTGTTTGGGGCAAGCTTGTCGCATCAAGACCCTGAGGATCTTGCGCAAAGCAACATCTGTATCAGTTCAGCAGGCGTGAACTTGTTTGGGGTAAAACTGCATGAATTTGAAATGTTGTTTGTTTGTTTTTGTTGGTGCCTAAGGGATGGTGGTTTCAAAGTGTTTGGTTTACAGTAGTTTTAATGGGATGATGGGTTGAAACCACCAACCATATGTAAGTCATCCCTTTGTGGCAGGATGCCCGCAAGAATATCTTAGCACTACGCTTCACAGCAGCCTCTGACAAGGACTTGACTCAACACAGTGGAGTCCTGGGGGTCACCAACGTGGCTGAAGGCCAGGACTTCACCGCAGTTGGAGTCAAAAATGCTTCTGTGAAGGTCATCAAAGATTTGTGCTTGGGCAACACCCAAGTGCCGTTCTCAGATACTGAGGTTTCTTTTGGCAACTTTTTACACTTGTCGGGGCTCTATTATTTAAAGATGACCAACATGATTTTTTCATCTTGTGCATCTACAGATCTAGGGCACCACCCCGCAACAGAATCAATCAGGACAAAAAACCGCTGCCAGTGGACATTTGGCAATCTTTGATCGACGCGAAGGTGGAACAGTTTTGCTCTGATGCTGCCCTGGATGAACAAGTTTGTTCAGAACTCCTCCAACATGAGTTCAAAGGGCTAAAAGTGCGGGCAAAGGATGTCACGCATGCAACCAGAAGGACACCTTGGGTTTACCTGATTAAAAAGTAATAATAGGGTATATATGACTAAATGGAGCTATCATGTCAAATTTTGTTCCATGGGGTGTTCAAAACTTTGATGTTCCATAGGGTGTTTCCCATGTTTCTCGGGCCCCTGGCAGGATCCCATCAAGAGCAACATCAGCTGATCCATACCTGCAGAGCACACTGCACATGTTCGTTTCCAGCAAGAACTCTCCTGCCCAACTCATTCAATTCCGGGGCTACTTCGGGGTGAAGTTTGCAAAGTTTGTGCAGGAGTCAAAGGGTTGGCTATGTGGCTCAGCCGGCAACCAAAATCAAAGTTCAGTGATTCCAACGGGGTCCTACCAAAGATGATGAATACAATGGGGCTATGGCTATGAAAACATATTTAATGATTACTAACTAAGTCAAATTAATGATAATATATGATAAACAATGATGGTCAACACGGGTTGAACCAATTGGATGCCTACTCGAACATATCAGGTCGCAACTTGCGTGCTGCCAAGCACCGGTTTGAGTCGATACAAAAGCCAACTGGTCGAATCGTTTCTGGGCAAAAAAACATGGCATCATATCAAACTGCACACTGTGATGAACATCGTCGTCGTCATCAGCGCAAAATAAAAACGTAGTTTAATTGCTTTTGACTCTGAGTTTTCTGATTGAGGTTCTCCATCTTGAGCAAGTTCTACTGACAATGGAGCACATGGCCAGAGAAAGAGCCTACAGGGTATCTTGGCTTGTTCAAGACATTGAAACCATCAATGACAATGATGAAATGGAGTCTTGAATAATTTGCAATCCTACCTGCTGGCCACAGGCTGAAGGATCTCTGGCCGCTGACTTCTTGGAGAACAAATTCGATATGGAAAGGGCCCTGCTACTCACCAAACAGTGTCATAGGCAAGTGCAATCATTACACAACCAGTGAGTCAATAGATTTTGAGTCATGCCAGGTGGCTTTTTGGGGGGGTCAAAGCGACTTGTTGAAATTCAGTTCAAGATGGAAAATTGCCAATGCCAGGGAAAAAAGCCATATCCCATCCTTTGACTGAGGACCCTGGCCGTCTTGGCTGATGCTCATGATGAAGCATTCCTGCTTACGCGCATAAGTGATGAACATGGCTTCAAGCCAACTGACTTGCTGCAAGCGGTCCGACGGTGTCTTGGACTTGATGAGCAGCATGTTTGCAGCTGCATTTGTTTCTGTTTTGGATAGATGATACGTTAATTTTATGCTGATTCCAATTCCACTTCAGGTTTCGGGATGCATTGGACCACTTGTTTGTCAAAGGCAATATATTTACCACTGAAGGCACGTACACAAAGTACATGCTAGACACCTTGGGCAGCAAACCGGTCCTTCTCATCTTTCGTGGCAAGCCGCTCCAACTGGGTGGACATGGCTCAATGCCTGCAGAGATGCGGAAGCGTGTGCTTGCGAGGACATTTGTTTATGGCAATTTTCCACTTAGAGTGGGCCAAGAAAACGGACCCCACGAAGTCCCCAAAAATGTGGCAATTTTTCTGTTTTTGTGGCAACTTGGGGGGGTCCATTTTCTTGGACCAGCAAAAGTGGAAAACTGAAACACATTATCAATTAGAAACTTTGTTTGGGTATAAAACATCGGTTCCAATCATCGTCACTTGGGCATTGGTAGGGAACACACATTCCAAACAATGCCAAGTCATTACCAGTGATGATGGCAATATCAATCGCTTTTGGTTTTCAACCGTTGTCCTGAGGTGGCCAAAGATGATATGTTTCCGTGAGTCAGTCATTAAAGTAAATGGTAAATGTTTGAAAACTTGTAACTTGGCATGATCCACTGGTTTCCCCTTCAGACCAAGTATGGTTTTGTCCCCAAGGATGATGAATTGGACGAAGCTTGCCAAAAAGATCATCGAAACTGAGTTTCCCAGCTATGGTGCCCTGAGCCATCTTTCCCAATGCACATTCTTGGACAAGGAAAAGTTGAAAAAGAAGAACAAGACACTGTCAGTCGCCACACTTTCATCCCTGAAAGCTTTGAGCATTGCTTGGAAGATTGACTTTGTGTCTGGGCTGCCTTGAGAAAAACATTCTGGATTGATCAGTGGAGCAAAGCCTTTAAACGGTCACTATGGTGTTTCATCTGATTCTCACACTTAGGTTTCTTTGAGGGCAGAAATGCAAGGCCTTTACCCGGTTGCCTTGGCATTGATGGTTGCCCAAAATTTGGATCCAGTGGTTGCATGGGCAAAGGCTATAGTCCGAGAACGGAAATTGTGTGGCCCAGCTGCCTGCCAAGCTGCTGCACAAATCATTGTGAGAGGACTGGCCTGGGCATTCTCCACAAGTGATGTGGAAAGGTTGTTTCATGGTGGCATGATTGATGATTTTGGTGGATGATTTGATCTTATGATTTTTACACATATTATCACTGTCTGATCTGATGATGTTTAAAAATAATAAAGCCCCATAGATTATCCAATTTTAATCAATTCGTTAGCATGGACCCATGTCGAAACTGAGGTTCAGCCAGAGTGTTTGGATGAGCGGGGCCAAACGGGGCACCATTGGAATCGATGTCATCAATGACGAGTTGCAGGTTGCTTATCTGGATCCCGATGGGGAAGATGAAGCCATCCACATGGCCCAGCTTGAATGGGTCCCTTGTATGAGAAGTTCGAGCTGTGGTGGGGGGGTTTTGGATGAAAATTAATAACTTTGGAGGGTATTATTTCATATTATTTCCCGATTAATTTTAGTTAAGGCTCATATTATATGATCCATACCCGTTCGAATTTGCAACAGAGATGATTGTTTCTATGATGATGATGCCAGTAAACACCGAAAAAAATACACCATTTTTTATATGTTTTATCATTGCCGCATACCATGACCTCCTTTGAACTTGTTTATTCTGTCTTTTTTGATAAAATGCTGAGCCGATTCAAATGGCAAAACTAATTTCGACCAAGATTTAAGATCCCAAACAGCACGGTCGAAATTATTTCAGGACTTTGAATCAGTGACGTGCACTTGGGCATGGTTTCTCTACTGGTCATGGCCCATCCTCATCACATGCCACCAACCTGCATTCTGACAGGCTCGTGTCTATGGAGATCTACGAGAGGCTAGGAGAACATCCCAGTCACCAGCAGTTTAGGAAAGAAAACTAAACACTTGGATTAAATTATAGTGCTTGCTAAGCCATTAACTTCATGAACCAACAGGGAATTTGCAAACCAGCTGTGATTTACCTCGTGATATTCAATTATGTTTGTTTCTTTGTTTGCCCTGCAAGGCAAAGAAAAGAATCCACAAAAGAGGGACTCCATCGAAAGCTGGGGAGTCCCAATGGCTGCGAAAACGAAGGAAGCTTGTGACCAAGGCGGTGGCCTGTGGTGGCACCATCGCTTCTGAAGCCAAAGGCGCTTCACAGCTTTCTGCTGACCTTTGGGGTGACAAGCAGAAGAAAGAAAAAGAACTCCAGAAGAAAAGGGACCATGTGAACCGATACTTGCTTGCATTCCCACAACTGACAATGATGTCATTAACCTGTGAAGCAGTAATCAAATCATCAGTTTACTTGAATTAAAACTACCATGTCATGCACCTAACATGCCGATTTCAATTTCTGAGGAATGGAAGCCATGAAGGATGGATATCTTCAGGCCAACACCACTGCTCAGCGGAAAGATCTCCATGACTACAAGCAGAAAAGACGAGAATTGAGGGAGCGATATTTCAAGAACCGTGCCAAGGGTAGGGGCCTAAGTCACATCTTCTGTAACATATGGCAATATGCCGCATTGTCACTGGTCCCGTCAATTCCAGTCAGTGACTAGGCCGCCGAGCCACCAAAAGCATCTCAGCAGCATACTTTTTTTGTGGAACCTGCTGAAGCTGGCAATTCACATGTTTAGTGTTTATGGGATCAGAATCATCTAAGGACCTGTGCCACTGGACCCCACTGGCAAAACTTTCTTTGTTGAATCCCCACGCAACCAAGTCTTGGCTGAAATCGCCGGAAAGTTTCGTGGAACAGTGCCTGGCCTCAATAAAGCTCAAGTAAACTGGGATCAACCCTTTAATTTTTTTGTTGCAAATCACCTGGACATAAATTGGGTTGCCCCTCCTGAGGTGAGTGATTCACGCGTTGGGGCACAGATTATCATAACTGATGATGAGAGCCCTGGCCTTCGCAGCCAACTTGCAATGATGATGGTGGGGGGTGCCATTATGCATTCTGCCATGCTTCTGGGTGGTACAGGCTATTTGATGGCCTATAAGAAGATTACAAGAACTCCCAAGATGGTTCACATCACTGCGGCCTTTGAACGGGAATTCCCTGGGGCTGCTCACATCATCAGCTGCTTAGCTGAGAACGTTTTCCAATTTCGGATGTCCAGTGAACCCAAACAAATTGTTTAAGATTGATTACATCTCGTTTTTCCCGGCTACTAAGGATCTGGTATCCGAAATCAGGCAACGCCTCGTTTGTGGAAATTGGTGACCGTTGATGAAATCTGGGTGGGAAACTCAGTTCTTCAATAGCCACTGTTTCAGCCACCTGAAACTGGTGGTGATGACTAGGACAAAAAGAAAAAGAAGTACCAAGCTTCTCGGTTCCTGTGCTTGGTGGGAAAAAATGAAGCTACTGTCAACCAGCAGGCTCGGGGTTGGTATTAGTCATGGTTTCTGGTTGAATCAGCCAAAATGCCAAATTCCAAAACTTTGATTTGGTGCAACCCTGGGAAGGTGAAGAACCTGAAGGACTTGAAAATCAAGCTTTACACTGGATTAACCATTGCCCGTGGACTTTGTCAGTTGGATGAGTCACGAACTGTGCGTGGCATATGTGGCTCTTGGTGAGGGGATTTGGTGGGCCAACTTTGACTTTGGAACTAGGTAGCATCATCGACATCCAATTGAAAATTGTTAGAATGCTCAGACTGGTTCCACCAAAAAAATAATTTCACACAAACGTGTGGGGAGATGTTGAACGCATGCTGGTTCTTTGATCAGCTGCTGCTAGTGCCAAAAGTCTGGTGCGACTCCCAGAAGCGCCGCTGCAGCTGGTTGGCGATCTGTGCTGGGCAGGCTCATCCAGCATCCAAGAAAGGGCTAATCTGTTTGTCAAACCTGAGCCCTTGCTGTTCTTCACATCTGCACAGGGCATCACCAGTGGAGTTTCAATTCCAATGATTTTGATGTGGTAGGCAATCTCGTTTGTTGTTGTCATCATCTAAGCAGCTGCCAGTCTCAACTTTGGCGAACCCGGCTATAGCTGCCAGGATGTTTTGAAAGCATGCCAGGTTTTCACTTTTCATGTCAGGGGGGGCTGGCCCCATAAACAGTTATTTAGTAAACTAACTTTAAACACATATGGGGATGTTTCACTATCGCTATCGCTAACGGGGGACCTGTTCGCTATCGCTATCGCTAACGGGGGACCTGTTCGCTAACGCTATCACTAACGGGGGACCTGTTCGCTAACGCTATCGCTAGCGTTAGTGAATGTGTAAGCTCAGCCAGAAATAGTTATTTTGTTGAATTTGCCATCATGTCAACTTACAATGTATTTACTGTTGTAAGGGGCTGCGAATTGCACAACCTCTTAGACTGGTCACTAGCGTTAGTGAATGGTTTAGGGAAAATTTCATTTCTCCGGACAAACTCTGATCATGTGTTTTCGCAGCAAAACCATTGCGAAATCAGAAGTTGGGGATGTCTCCTGAGAAAACAAAAGTTCCATAGAGTACTCACTAGCGTTAGTGAGGGCCCTAAGGGATAGTGAATTTCGCAGGCTGTTACAACAGTGTTTACCTTAAAATGACTTTGGAGGTCTTACCAAGAAAAAATATTTTTGGTGTTTGGAGGCCTGATTTTGGCACCCCCTTCCTGCAGCCGTTTGGCTGACCACGATCCCTGTCTTACAGCCTGCTGGCTTGAAAAGCAATGGGCAGGAAGAAGTCCACTTCCTCAACTCGTGCCGGTTCCGTGGATGGTATGAGTGATGCTGGAGGTTCTTCTGTGACTTCTGGGGCTGTTACTCAGCTAAGTTAACTAACTTATGTGAATCATGTGAATACCGGTTCAGAATTCAAGTTGCATCATTGCCATCATTGAGGCCTACAATGCAGACATGATTCATGAGTACAAACAGCAATGTCGTGCCCTTTTGGACTATTGGCCTGACATTCAGAATGCTGACCCGCTGCTCATCCGTGATGGTGGTCATGAGGCGATGATGTTGTGTCTGATATTATTTGATTGGTTATTATTTTGTAAGGCTCCATGTGGGTCTATGGGGTTCAGATGAACATGGATTTTGGGCTTCACACAACCAACATTTACATGGTTTCAATCTTGCCTTGGGCAGGCACCCTTCAATAGCACCCACTACAACACGGCACTGGGTTCTGACCGTGGGGACAAGAAGGCATATCGATGCGCACAGAACTGGTGGCGTCATAACCTGACTTGGTCAGCTTGCCCTGGTGTCCCTTAGCTTGATATGGCTTTGCCTATGGAAACAAATTCACAAACACAGTTTTAGAATATTATTCTTTCAAAATTGATCACAGTTTGGCCTGCTACTTGCTAAGACCCCGGTGCGTGCTTCAGCCATTGACAAGATCTGCAGACACCACTTTCTCAAGCCCAGTGCCTATCCTTTGACCTTGAAAGTGTGGGTTCCGCCCCTTGGCTGATTCTACCATCACTGTTTGCACTTCGAACATGTTTGAACCATAGCTTTTATTTTATGTTTAAAAGGGGCAATCAAGATATGATAATGGGGGGATGCTCCAAGTAAGATACCTCCAGGGGGCTACAGTTATGGCCCTTTACCAGTTATAAGTACTTATAACCCCATTTATAAGAATGTATAATCCCACTTATAACCAGTTATAACTGATAAATGGCCATAACTGTACCTTTTGAATCTTTTTGATCATCCACCATCTTGGGAATTTTAATTGACTGGTCACCTCAACTTCATTTCCCTTTTTTGTGGATTGCAGGCCTGGCATGGAAGCCAAAGCAACCTCTACACCACAAGCTGACGAGTCTCTGGATGCCTTCAGCCAGATCAAGATGATCTCGCCCATGGAGATGGACTTGGCCTTCGTCAGAGCGGCATTTTTTGACCTATCGGACCCACTGAAGATGGAGGAATGGAGGACACGGTTCTTAACCTTCGTTTCAGCAATATATCAATTTTCCTAAAGAATGCCCCCGCAAAGACAAAGTGCCAAAAAGGAACAAGTGAACGGGAGCATTTTCATTCACATCACTAAGACTATTATTGAAATCATTGAAATCTAAAACGGGGTACCATGACAATGATGATGATTTAAATTTAGGCTAAATTTACCATCCCCCCTGCTATCCCAAGAAAATAGCAAGCGCCCATTGCACAGGAAGCATTTCTTGACGGTCAGCTTTGAGTACATCAGCACTGAATGCCCAATTGAAGAGTCTCTTGGCTGAGAATTAGCTTTTGTTCGCAAGACTCAGAACCGATCATCTAGTTTCAAGCCATTTCAAGCCTGTTGAAGCAATTTTTTCAAATCTTTTGTTCTGGAGGCTGCACTTGGTGGCTATGCAAGAGCGACAGACTCTTTGGCTCTGAAACATGGGGGGTGAACTTGTACCCTTTCAAAATTCATGCATCCCTCAAATCTCCTTTTACGGTATGGCACATCCATAAACTTATGATTAAGGATGTGCATTGATGCAGCTCAACTGTTGAACTTTTGTTTGCCCATGGGCTTGGCTAAGGACCATCGAATTGCATGGAGTCACCCTGGCCCACAGCCCGTTACAGAATTTCTTCAATGTCCTCACTTTCAAGACAGCCCTGGAAGAGACCCGAGGAACTTTGACGGCTGACAAATTGGCTGACTTATATGATGAGCATGTGAGATTTGCCAACCCAGACGATGCTGCAACTTGCCCAAATGAATCAAACACAACTTGTAGGGTTATTCCCATGGTCATACAAGCTGATTTCGTTGAAATTAAACACATGAATTCAATGTTAGTGCCCTTTTGGCCTGATCAGTCAAGGTGTCTGCGTCTTTCATTGACACGGCTTGCACGATGGGCAACCGTGTTTCTTGTTTGCAGCCTGCTCCGCATCTCCCTTTCACACTCCTTTTCCCTTCACGCCTGGATCTTTGAGGTTTTGTGTGACCCAGACATTGCACAGCTTCTCCTGCATGCTGATGAAGCTGAGAAAAAGGCTTTTAGCCACTGGTCCAAGTACCAAATCTTGGTGCAGAAAGGAAGAACGCCTGAGGGAATTCGCTGGTTGTTCATGGCTGTGTCCCTTGATTGAACCTACATTGGTTTTTGAAACGTGCTTTCATTGAAAAAACGTGAATTTTGTCAAGCTCAGATTCTGTCAGCTCAGGTTTGATGGACATGAAGCCGGGTACCTCTCCTCGGAAAAGCTGTCGACGAGAAATCTTCAGGCCATCACCTGCCAAGCATTGCTGGCCCAAAAGCACTTGCTGCAGCTTATCTTGGAGAAGATCGACACCGACTTCACAGACTACCCCGCAGCCATCAAGGATGCTGCTTGTTTAAAGGTTTTGGTACCATCATTTAATTCAAACATCAAATCTTCTAAGCTGAGGCTATCCGAAAGGCCACCTCCAACCATCTTGAATTTCGCAAATATCTTGGATAAATAAATTCAGATGGTCTTGATTCTTGATGCGGTTCCTTCTAAACTGATGGAACCTCCCTCCCTGCCCAGTTTACGTGCAATCAGGGCTACCTCCGGAGATATGACTTGGAGAGCTGGATGGCCACCATCAGCGGAAGCTCTCTGGAACCTCGTTGAGGCAACTTGCTTTGAAACATAGAAAAACTTGCATGCTCAGCCAAGATGTGTTTCCTTTTTTGAAGGCGGTCTGTGAAAAAAACTTTAACTTTGCTTTGCCAAGGACGCTTGTTTCTGTGATGGCCACTGGGCTACTTTGGTGGGATTGGTCAAAAACCGAAGGGCACTTACAGAATACCTTTCTGCCCCATCGATCAGCCAAGAGATGAATGACATCGAGGAGAAATATGCGGCTGAAGTGAAAGAGAAAAAGAAAAAAATGAAACGTGCTGCCGGAGAGCAGCATGAAGAAGAGGAAGCTGAAAAACAGGCTGATGAACCGGAGGAAGAAGAAGAAGATCCTCAGCAGACAGAGCTGAAGCACATGCTTGTGGGTGAGGAGCCAAACCTTCCCATCCCGGAGCAGGAGCTCAAGGGTGAGAAACTTGAGAAGGCTCGAATTTTCATATCGAATCATCTTTCCCTGATCGATTACTTTTTTAACCATAATAACCATCAGAATCAAACGATCCGTTTTGATATCAGAAAAAACATCAATTATCTATGGGGAGTTCCTAAGATGGGAGTACCCCCAAATCATTCATTTTTCAAATGTGATCCCAAGATTATAACCCATCAACTGTGGTTTTGGGGTTGCCCCAATTCTGGGAAACGTCCATATATCCAGTCTAGTCTGCTGATGCTAGGCTTCAAAGCTGAAGGAGAAGTTCATGCAGCTGAAAAAACTTGCTCAAAGAAAGGCCCCTTGGCATGGCTTAGTAGCTGACACTGCAGTACAGTAAGTAAATTGAATATTGTTTTCTTTTCTTGATCTGCCTGCCAAATAATAAGGTGGCTACCACGGTGAAGCTGATTGTTGACCCCGGCCAAGAGGACAAGCTTGTGGATCTCTATGTGGACAGTTGGATCAAGGACTACAAGGATGAAAAGAATCTTGCCTACAAAGTGATAGTGGCTCAATGCTCATTGGGGGTGAGCCCCAAAAAACATAGACCACACATGGCCACACATCAAAATCAAAACTGGACCATTTGGAACTTACGGCTCATCCAGTTTTGACAAAAAAGTCATTTGACTCGATCGTGATTACTTTATAAACCATTGTCACTGCTGCTCGTCATGCCCATTTTTTTTTAAACCTGTGTGATCAGGAGGCAGAACCAGCCGGGTGAAGAACCATTCAGCACCAAGTTGCTGGGCCACTTTTTCGACTCCAAGAAATGCAGTGAAGCTGCTTCGGCTCCTCACCTCAGACCGCCACCGCTGAAGGAGGGACGTGCCCAGAGAATTCTGTCGGCAATTGTGTATCTTGGCTCTTTTATAGGTCACCATTTGAGTTACTGACCCGGGTATCAAAAAAGAATTTTCCTTTCGAACAGGGTTCCAAAACAAATGGGATTAAATGGGTGTTCCAAACTTTTTCGTGACCCCACAGATTTTTCATTTTGGAATCCCCATTCCATGGAAAACTTGTCCTAGTATATGTATTTTACACATGATTTCATGCCTGGCTGGGTGTCAGCCAGCCACAAACTGTAGCCAGGGGTCTTGATCTTATGATATCTTATGAGACAAGATTTCAATCAGGCGAGTGCGCTTTCCTGTCAATGCAGATGGAGCTCCCACTTTCAGCGACGGTGATATCTTCTTCATGAACGATGGTGGGCGACCAGGTGGGGATTGGTTAGAGTTAATAGCGATGTTAATGGAACTTAAAATAAATAGATTTATCATGCCCCCTCAGATCTTCTGTTCTTTGCTTCGCTGGGCAGGACATCACAACCAGCTGACGACCCTGAAGTCTGGTGATGATGCGGTTCAAAAGTTCGAGAAGGTTCTGGCGATTATCTACTCAGAGGAGTCATTGGCAGCAAGAAAGGAACGAAACAAGATGGCAATGGGGGCAATCAAGCAGTTGGAGTCCGTCTACATGCTGATGCCGCCTTGTGGTCTCCGTGTGATGAAGAAAGCACGGCTTCTTAGATGTCCAATCATGTTTTATGAAGTCGTCATGTCATCATAGTTAAACTGCTGTTGTTACTTGTTGTCCCGCATCTCATGACAGACTTGTCAGCTCAGGCTTCACCATGATGGAAGCAACAGAGGTGATTCGATCTATGGCGTGAACATGCCTGCCTTTGATGCCAAAACAACCTGGGTAATGTGCCGTGGATGCAGACTATTTATATTTATTAAAAGTATCATCTGACAGGATCTATCATTTTCTGTCAGTATGCCTCAACTTCAACCATCGGAAGCTGAGGACTGTCAAAGAGAAACGGGAGCTTTTTGCAAAGCATCGTATCGCGGTTGGTGGAAGGGATCCTGCTGTTGATGAAGCGGACTCTGGAGGTGCGTCTGTTCCCCCTTATTCCTTATTAAGATTTTTTTTGCATGGTTTTCCCTTGATATTCCTGACGCCAACTGCCCAATGTGCCAGGTCGCAAGAGTGACACCTTAAAGGAGCCCGTGTTCTTCCACAGCGGGCCTTATGCGCTTGATGAAGAACTTGTGGATGGTCATGCAGTGGGTGCAATCAATGACATGACCCCGGGTCTCTTGGATTTAAAATCATGTTACATGGCACACAACTGTTTGTAGAATGCTTCCTGCATTGAACATCAAACATGTTGCCAGTCATAAGTTAAGGCTGTGGAAATTTGGCAATGCTTGCGATCCGAAAGAACATCCCATACGTGGGGCTGGTGTTCACCCCATTTCATGCCTGGAGCCTATCAGGGTAAAGTCTGGTAATGGGATACAGCTTGACTTTGAAAACCATTTTTCAAGTCGGTTATCATTGTCATGATTCCCAACATGGATTTACAATCATCAGGCTGATGCTTTGATGCGACGGCTGGAATCCATGGTGTTTCAGGCCATGCAGGACAGGCTCTTCAGTTTCTATGTAGGTTAAAGAAAAGTCGACTTGGTTCAATTCACGTTGTCAAGTTCATCATTCATCTTATCACCAAAAGAGTTCTCGTCACATTGCTGTGCAGGAGCCTTCTGATCCCCTGTACAACCATGAGTTGGCCAAAGTCTTGAAGGACAGCAAAAGCTTGAAGAATGACGAGGCCAGGGTTTATTACCAAATCTAACTGGGTGGGCCACGGTTCAATCAATAATACTTGATGGACTATCACATTTTTTGCCATTCTTCTTGACGTCACCCGACAATAACAATTAATAAAGTGATGTTGCTAACTTTTTTTTGGTGTCCTTTAGACGTTCACCCAGCTCCATCCAGGAAAAGAAGAAGGGAAAGAACAAGAATCAGAAGAAGACTCAGAAGGAAGAAGAGAACGGTGAGGAGGATGAAGAAGATGTTGAGACCAATGCAGGATCGGGAACTGAGGATCTGTCACCACAGGCAATCCAAGACTTAGACAAGGATTCAGAAGGCCTTCCAGACTGGATCAACTCCGCTGGTGAGGAAACTGATGCTCCTTCTGAGACCCCATCGGGAGTCGAATTTGGAGAGCCCACCAAGAAGAAAAGTGGCAGTGCAAAGGCCAAGGCCAAAAGTGCAAGCGCGAAGGGAAAGGCAAAGGCCAAAGCAAAGGCCAAAGCCAAGTCCACCAAGGACAAAAAACCACGCAAGTCGAAGAAAGACAAAGAGGAGGAGGAAGATGAAGAGGATGCCATGGATGATATCTTTGGCGATGAAGATGAAGATGAACAGGAGGAAGATGAAGAGGAGGAGCCACCAAAGAAGGCACCCAAAGACAAAAGCAAACCGAAGGCAAAGGCAAAGGCAAAGGGAGCTGAAAAGCCCGAGAAGAAGTCTACTAAGGCTGAGAAGTCCAAGAAGCGAACTGAGAAGGCTGACAAGGCCATTTCACCCATGGTCTTCTTGTTGCTTGAAGGTTGTTGAACATATTTTTTTAACTTGACTATGTGGCTATTATGATCCAATAATGAAGATTGTTATTTTTGTTATTATTGGTTTAAAAATTTAACCTCTTGGGGTAAATCATGATTTCTGAAACTTCCTGATTGATCAAGTTCGGCCCCTGTTTCCCTGTCCCTGTTTTGCCAGGCTACTGGATCGGCAGCTGCAAAGCTTCGGAAGTTGGCCAAAGGTGCCTGAGAGCTTGTGATGCGCTGAATCCGGGCAAGGTCACTGGGAAAGACTGAGCTTTGAGGTGGCATAGCACCCTTGGCATTTTGGAACTTGCACCAACAACTCAAACCTCTTGAAAACATTTTTAGCCTGGGGAGGTCTTGTCTTGAATGAAGCAGCTCAGTCTGATGAATTTTGAAGACTTCCCCATAGTCGGCTTTTCATCACAAGATGAAATTTATCCTAGCTTACCGTGGCATGTCACACCCTTAGGTACCTGATGCATGGGTGTAATGGCAGCCGTTGAAAGAACACGAGAACACGGTTGGGACCGTGATGAAAACGTTCCCAAGGTGCTCATGTAGGAGCACATGGTCATGTTACATGACGGGTGAAAAAATATGCTGCACCGTACCGGTGAGCTGCTTGCCAAAAGATACAGCTTTTGATTTCATTCTTGAGCAAATGTATTATTGGAGTTGTGCTTCACAGCTGTCTTGGACTAAGTGCCAGCCAGCCATGGTCATTACGGTGGGCTCAGATTTTTCTGGCCTGGAATGTTTAAGCTGGGCTTGTGGGAACCTTTGGCTAAAGTGAGAAACAGTAAACGTTCAATTATTTTTTTTCAAGTGGTGACCATTATTGAAAAGGTTCACTGCATGCCTCTCCCTGGTACCATCAGGACAGCAGGCCTGGACTATCAACTTCAGTTCATCAGCGAAATTGATGCCAAACTGCGGTCCTTGGCAGAAGCCGTCCACGAACCAAAAGTCGTCTTTGAAGAGCTTTGGATGCAAATTTGGTTAGGAAATTTGAGACATCAAACATCAATAAATTTGGTTTGGAAATTAAATATAGAGACATCTAACATCATCTGTTTAATTGAGACATCGAATCATCAGTAATAAAAATAATAATAGCTTCAGAGTCTGGCGACCTTCCCAAGGATGCTTTGAAGAGGGACATCAAGAAGGTCCCTGCAGTCATGCTATATGGAGCCGGACCCCCTTGCCAAGGAGTTAGTACTGCTGGAAAAAAAAAAGGCCTCGACCCTTGGGCTTTGCTTGCATCAATGTGTTCTTTGTCAAACCCCAACTTTTAATGTACCAACATCCACTGTTATTTTTTGGTGGGAACCTGTATTCAGTTAAGGCTGACCCACGAACAAGGTGCTCGGCAGCATCGATCTATTACATCAAGCACAAACGGCCCCATGCAGCTTTGATAGAAACAGTTCCTGGGGTGCTTTCCAACAAGAAGTTGCGAAAGAAAGTCTACCAACGTTGGGTGAGCCAGTATCTGGTCATTTGTTTTGGACATGTTTTAGTTTTGAATGACCCCCTTCCACAATTACTTTCATAAATTGTTGACCTGATCCCCAGGAATGAAAGTTTTCCATCACAGTTGCATCTAATAGGAAAACATTTTCTGGAGGGAGTTCCACTCCGGCCCAGCATGCTGCCATCAAGGATCCGAGATGTCAAGGATTCCAAGGGTGATCCGGTGTACTCGCTTTTCGCCAAGGTCCTGACGGCAACGGATTTTGGCCTACCACAAAGAAGGAAGCGGGTGTTTCTGACCCTGGTCTCCTATCTCAAGTTTTTGGATTTCTGTTCTGGTTTCATTGAACCTGAAAATTAAATGTTGGAATCCTTTTGAGGTGCTCTGACAAAAAATGCACTTACTAGTCCCTCTTTGGGCCACTGAGGGTTGCCCTCCAGAAGAAGAAGCAACGCTACAAGTTCAGCTGGCCGACGCCAATCAAAAAGAAAACATCACTGCAGAACTTCTTGGATAAAAAGAATAGAAGTGGCTGCCAAAGCGGCCTGTCCCGAGAAGCATTTTTCTACTTCACCCATCCAAAATGTATTTTGTGTGGCCGCAATCATTTGCTTGCTCCATACTATCATTGACCCCACCAGGAGAGTTAGCAGCTCATGCAAAAAAGATGCTAAAGCGTGGGTGCCAGAAGGTCCTCCAAATGGGCAGAGATCCAAAGCGCGAAGTTTGGTCCATGTCTCAGCAGACATGGCATCAGCACTGATCGGTGAGATTTTGGGTTTGTGGTGATATTGGGATAATCATCATAACATAGGTTCCAACTTTATTATATACATGATTTGGAATACCACCATTTTGGAAAGTCCCATTTTAGGATTATGAAAGCCATGTAATTGAACCTACATGGGAATACATAGGTAATCGAACAAAGGGTTGATTTGCAAGGTCTTACACGCTTACTACATGGGAAATGATACATTGTTATTATTTACATCTATCATTCTTCAACCAATCAGTCAATCAATCTATCTATCTATCTATCTAGCTATCTATCTATCCATCCATCCATCCATCTATCTATCTCTCTGACTCTCTATCTATCTATATCTATATCTCTATCTATCTATCTATCCATCCATCCATCCATCTATCTATCTATCTATCATGGGTATTTTTTGGGGTATATGTTAAAAACTGTTGAAACAAGATCCTTTTTCATGTTCTTTTGCCTTAGTGCCATTTGGTGACAGCTCAGTCTAAACAAACTTGTGCAGATTATCATAGTGGAAGGTGGATGACGTATGATGGATGATGATGATTTCAATGATGTTGAATGGTTTTGATGATGGCTGATGAAAACAACATTGGACTGGGACACCGACAAAGACTGGTGATTGCATGATGGTGATCTGAGGTTGATCGATGTTGGGGCTGGCAAGCGGTTCCAGTGCAAGCCTTCCTTTGATGTGTGCCCGACATTGACACATACCCGTGCAAAGCAGCGAGGTTTCTATCTAACTAAGAAAAACCGAGCTTTGTCGCCTACTGATTCTTTGGCTTCTTCAGGTCAAGTCAGTTTTGTGGTGAGTTCATTTTGACAGCATGCGTTTGAAGCTTCAAAAGTTTTCTCAAGTTTTCATCTTTAACTCGCCTTAGCCAAGGGTCAAGGTATGTACTTTTGTTTACACTGGGTCAGACAGTTATCACCCAGGAGTGCCTCAGACTGCAGGGGTTACCAACTATGCTGCATGCTGCAGCTGTTGAAGCTGGCATGAGTGACCAGCAATTGATGGGTGCTGCAGGCAACGCTTGGCCAGTTTCGGTGGTGAGCAAAATTGTGCGCCAGATTGGCAAAGCCATGTCATGGCAAAACTGAAACAATGCCATGGACTTTGGACTCCAACCGTTGGCCATTCACTCGTCAGTGATGGTGACATGACATGGTGAGATGAAAACCATAGTTCGTAATTCATGACAACTGATGAACTGATGCTGGAAAAAACAGGCTGAGCTGTCACCAGGGGGAAATGGCTCCCAAGATATACAATTTGGTTTCTAGCCTGAAACCGACTAATATGTTAAATATTTCACCTTATGGGACATCCGGATCCAAGCCTTGATTGAGTTGTCACGTCCCAATCTCTGAGTCTCTGAGGCCTGGGCGGTGCCACAGCAGCAGCTTGGAGTGGCAGCAGCTGCTGCTGCTGTTGCTGCTGCTTGGGCTCGGGGGGCTTGGGGACCCCTCGAAATGATACTTTTTGGGAAACAACTATTCACCTACCATAAATGAATCTAAGGATATAATATAATATAATATGATATAATATGATATAATATGATATAATATAATATAATAGAATATAATAAAATATAATAGAATATAATATAATATAATATAACATAATATAATATAATATAATATATATATATATATATATATATATATGTATAATATATATATATGTATATATGTATATATTACATTTTTATAATATATAATATAATATATATATAGAGCAATTATCAATAAATGCAGCCAAAATAGTTTGGGCCGTGTTGTTTGCTTTTGAGAATGTGGATATTTCTGTGATCATCCGTGAACATTACGTGATACTTGTGATTGTTGGTATTGAAGTCCACCAAGATGATATGAGTTGCGTGTGATCCGTCATTCTTTAAGCGCGGGCTTGACGCTTATTGCGATTGTTTCTGGGGCAGTTCATGTTGTGTTTATATGTGTTTATCCATCTCAGAGATGCCTTGCTTCATCACAGTGTTTGTTGGCCATTGTAAGAATCAGAGGTTTTGACACGCGAACAAAATGCAACCTCTTTGTACATCGGTTTGCTCAACTACGAACCAATGGGATCGATCCTGAAAATATCCGACCATATTGGGCAATTGCTTCGGTGATGCTGCGGCAAATGGAGGTCGAAGATGTTCGTGTCCATTGGATTCCATATATATATATACATAGGTACCTTACCCCATGATCCCCTCCTCCTCCTCCTCATGATGATCACCATCATCATCATCATCATCATCATCACCATCACCATCACCATCACCACCATCATTTGACTGCCTTTACAGCAGGTCCACATAGACCCGGCCCAATCCCAGGACTTTTGGCCCTTCTAGTTCCAGAAGCAACGAGACTGGTGGTTCCAAGGAGACTTTGGGAAGAAGATTCACTTGGAATTGGATATGTGTGTTTGGGATTGTCTGAAAATTGAGTACCTTTTGAATCCACTGGTCAATTATCTTGACGGCTCTTTGTGGGTATACACCATTTTTAGCCACACCCATTACATTCTGGGTGAGGTTTGGCAGATATCCGACAAATGTATAGAAATGTCCGATGGATGACCAATAGATGTCCCTTTTAAATTTTAAATGTCCCATAAATGGGTGATTTTCATCAGCGGGATTGGCAATTTGTGCCCAGTTTCAGTCAGAGTTTCAGAGTCTTGAACATCACAGGAGAAACGAGTTTTCCAACTGTTTGGGTGGCGCTTCACCGGCATTGAATCTACCTGGGCTCTATCTCTCTTACTGCGCCAGATATTTGACAATTGTCTAATTTGTGCAGCAATGTGGTGATGTCATGTCAAATTCTGTATCCAATCAGCTTCCTAAGCCGCCAGCCGTAGGAGACCGGCAGCTTGCCCTTTCAAAAAGGGGAGCGCTTGCAGGTCTGGAGCAACTCAAAGAACAGTTGGCGCAATGGGGAAGTCCTGGAGGAGAGCGAGCGAAATTGACGGAAGCGCTGTGGTTTGTGGATGGCCATGGGGTTCCATTTTGAGACAACCATCCTATATTTTTTGATGGCTAGTCATGATATTCAATTTTATTCATTTCAGATTTCGGGCAAGATCCTTCCTCATTCATTCCTTGTCTCAAAAGATGGAAGAAAACTGGCTGTTGGTTGTTAATAATTATGTTACTGTTTGTTATTGTTTGTTGTTTCTGTTTTTCAGTATATCTGGGATGACAATCCCTAGTGACTGTACAATGGTTTCAGGATGGTTTGAAACCAACAGGTAGTGGTGAATAGTTGGTAAAGATATACAATATATATACATGTGTTAGTTGTTTTGACGGAGAAATAGTTATGTCATGTTATGTCCTGCTCAACATTGACTTGTGTTGCGGATCTAGAGTTTGACATGGTACTGTATTGCTTGCTTTATATAGCCCAGCAGCGTTCTGCTTTCCACTTGGGTCACTCACACGCAAAACACCACGAGTGGCTTTCAAGGCTTTCCCAGTGGCCTGTAAAGCAGAAGGATTTGCAGTGCCGGCAGGGACTCTGAAGGTGAGTTAGGGCTGTTGGTGAAGTAGTTGTGAGTCTCAGCCATCTGGTTTTAAATGTGGATATAAGGGGAAAACGGAATACACTGGGATTTAACTAGCAACTATGGGAATGTAATGATGATAATTCGGAATACCATTGGATATATCTGGATTTAAATCAAAAAAACGACTGCACTGCGGCCTCACTGGAATGATGGTCTTGTTTTGGGGAGTAGCTGAGCCCCAAAACAGCCAAACAACAGGACCTCCTTCGGGTTGACGCAAGAGATCCCGAATCCCAATGGTAAACGTTTACGTTCTTCCATGTGAAAAAGCCATGGGATTTCTTGGTGGAAAATGGTCTACTTCAATGGTTGAAAAACTGTCACCTCAAATGGTCTGAATGTCTGAAACTGTCAGAAATCTGGCGATGGTTGATTCTCCACATCTATGTTAGTTGAGATGTTAGTGTGCCCTATGGTACTTAAGTTTGGCAACAGATTCGACACCCTGGAAAATGGAACCGATTTTTTTGCGTAGGCTTGATGGTAAAAGCTATGCAAAACCATTGGATTTTGCCCTTGCAACCCATCCATTGATCTTAGTCAACCAATCAAACATAGCAAGCTGCGAATTCCACTATAAAATCTATAAATGGATGTTTATAGCTGATATAGCTGGGAAGATCCAATAAAGATCCAATAAAGATCCAATATAAAGGATTCATATTTTCCATTGGTCGACCTGCACAAAGATTGTCAGGTATCATTTGATGCCGGGACCATCAAGCACCTTGGCGAGTTAACCCTTTGGTGATTTGTTACATAGCTATGGAACATGACCCATGGAAAATCATAGAAATAGATGATGTACCTACTATTAACATTGTGGTTTTCCATGGCTAACTTTTATCATGTTTTATCATGTTTGATCTCTTTGTGGGGATCTCCAACCTTGGTGAACTTGGGTTCGGCGGATGGACCTGGTGAAGCCTGGAAGATCTGGAAGCTGGCCTGCCTGGCAACGGTTAGAATTCATCCACAAAATAACATGGAAGTTATCCACAAGAATGGGATGTCATGGGATGTCATTTTTTGGGGTAGATTCCTTTTTGTGATAGTTTTGGAATTGACCCCTGCCTGATGGTGAAGGTAGATTCCTTCTTCGGTCATGGTATCCAGGGACGGAAGACTTGTTCAAAAAGGTCATCAACGATTTAGTTTTAAGATTATACCACAACACAATCGGAAAATGTTGATACTTGCGCTACTAGTTACTCGTTGTATACGCTATCTGTCTGTCTGGCTGTCTGGCCTGGCTGTTTGTACATTATATACGCTTATAAACGGCTTTACCGGGCTGGGTGATCTAAGCCATGTGCCACCATGTTTTTTTTGGGATTATATCATGTTATATCCTATCTTCGGGAGGTTTAAATCCCATAGCCCGTTCCCTTCAGGTGGGTCATGCCGGGTCAAGCAACGGCCATTCTCCGGAAGGCAACGTGCCGATTCTGTGCCATTGGAAGGAGATATGATGGAAACAGAATGGGATAGAAACTAGCAAAATATGAGATACTATGAGATTATAGTGGTGATATGATAATTCAGATATATCTAACAAGTACGTTTGAGATGAATTTGTTTAAACACGGTGAAATTGCTCCAATCCGTGACCATTTGAATGGCAAAAAGTTTGCTTAAAAAGTGATGATAAGCAATGGGATGAAATGCGGTATCCTATCCAATCAGAGAAAGACAGAGAGGTGTCGGATTGTATAATGATTCTTCGTCCCACTGATAGGAAGCAGCACATCGATGTTGGCCACACAGTTCCACAGTGGCTTAAATTTGCCGTAGAGGCACGTTCACATGATTCCTGGGTTTTCTTGGTTTCGAAGATGTTTTTTTTCGAACATGTCCATCCCGGATTAAGACATCATGTTTTGTACATGTCTATCCCGGATGATGATCCCAATTGACTGGTGGGGATGGGCTCAGAGCACTCACATGACTCACATGTTACGATGCCGATGGAAGGATCAACGTGCAGTGCAGGGCACTCTACAGAGTTTGATACAGTTTGATGATATGATATAATCCGCTGGTTATTTCAGAGATGATATGTTTGATGATAAAATTCCGCTTGTGATTTCAGATATTGGTGACTCTTCCGACATACTTTTGAATCCATAGACTTGCTTCCGTGACTTGAGACGGTTGCTTCTGACTGGAAGTAGTGTCAGAAGATCTATGGTATTGGCTGAAATATCGGAAAAACAAACAGTGGCTATGATTGATCATGTTTTACAATAGGATGTTGGTTAATGTTGGTTATTGTTGGTTACAATAGGATGGATGAAGTAGTAGCATCCAGTAGCATCCAGTAGCCACCTGTAAAATACCCCCTGGTTGTGAGCTGAGTTCACCCCAAGTTGCGGTTGGTCATGTGGGGCCCCAACAAAAAAATGTATCGGCGGTGTTATTTGTTCCACATGAAGACGGCTTTGAAGTTGGGTGTATATACAACATCTTGGGATAAAACCCATCATAGCTGGTTAAAGTTGGTTAATGTTGGTTATATGTTTGTTAATGTTGATTAATGTTGGTTAATGTTTGTTAATGTTGGTTAATGTTGGTTAATGTTGGTTAATGTTGGTTATATCCCATGACATATCCCAGTATCAGCATTAAGTCACCGTTAATAGAATCCCTATTTATTTCCCAATTTCAGACCTTCACATCCCAAGTCCACCAGGCCAATCCTACAGAGCATTCCACTCTTAATCCCTGTGTCACTTTGGATATGTTTGGATCAACAATGGGATACATCCCATATCATATGTTTGTTTTGTTTATCCTATATATATGTATATATTGTTGAATGTTTATCCCATAAAATGATTTTAACACATATGTGTTATCCCCAATTGACACTGCTGATGCCCTTTGCAGACATGTCTCAACCACCATCCCATGGTGCGGAGGCACCGTCGTGACCGTGGCTCTGAACAGTGCGTTGCGTGGAATGGAGAAAATCAACGGATCTTCCTGCGGCGCGAGAGAGCTGTTTGACTCACATGGGAAAATAGATGACATAACTGTAGTAGCTGGTTGGTGGTTATTTGGTAATTATGTTGTAAATTTTGATGTTTTTACTTGGAATGCAGAATTGTTGAAGTTATAATTTCATATAATTATAATATTATATACACATGGCTTCATGTGTAGTCGCTTAACCAACTAGTAGATGGAAGCAACAGAAACTCCACTCTTGGGATGATGATCATTGTTGCTATGGCAGCTGCCTGGACTCGCCATTTTGGGGGATGACGTTTCCACTGCCTTCCGTACCGTGGTACGTTTCGTTAAAACGCTTGCGTTTTGGCAGTCGCCACAAGAGGACGAGCCCCGTTGTTTTTGCGGCATCCACGCAACGTCTTCAACGGAAACGAATCGATTCCCGGACGATGTTTTTTTAATGCGAAAACCAGCCACCAGCGTCAGAAATATGTGAATTAAATAGAATCGAGTTGTGAAGAAACCCATCTCCAATTTGCAATACAAACGATTCAAAGAAGGCGACCGATTCAAGAGGTTCGGCGAAACTTGGTTCACAAGCACTATCGAGAACCAAATTGTTTGTTTTTTGCAGCACAGATTCACAACGATCACTTTTGCAAACCATGGATATGCCCTAGATTGCAATCAAAAATGATGACCTATGTGAAATCACCAGGGGCCGGCGCCAACAACGTACTTGCTGCCCGTGCCCAAAAACATCGTCATTCGACCGTGGGGTCAACGATGCAACAAACGTCGACTTGTCATCCCTCCATGCAGCAGCCTCCATTTGCAGCCGCCATCCACTGTCACTACTTGGGTTCAGCTGACGCCAAACAGACAAAAACTCGATCGCGACGTCGAAGCGCCGGCTAAAATGAATGGAAGGATGTGCAAGACAGAACACAACTATTGAAATATGGGTGTGTCTGAAAATGGATATACCATTTAATGGCCACTTAATGAGGATGATCTTAATAATCCATTGGAATTGGGGGGGCCCTACTTTCAGACAAACCCATATCATGAACTATTTGTGTCCCAGAACTTCCAAGTTCCAAGTGCCAAGGATTTGGCACTACTATTGGCGTTCCAGCAAGAATGAACGACAACGAGCCACTGATTCAACCAATAAGGTTGATCACTGATCATACCCAGCCAAGCAGCAAAGCCTTGTGTAACGCATTGTAACGCTAGAGAGCTGCGGCAATGGATTCGAGGTATCCTCCCCCCCAGGTGCTTTGCATATGGGAAAAGTATCGGAATTCCAAACAGCGTTCGTTTCCTACACAGCCCTGACATTTCGGGACTTCGCCGCGGAAGTCTTATTTGCCAAGGCTAAGGGCTTTGGAACTGTGCCAAAAACCACAAGTTCGATTGACCGAGGGGTGATCACAATACCCGGAACACCGTACAAAACTCTACGAAACTCAGACTGACGGAGTCAATCAACTGCACAAAAAACAATGGGAATTGAATTGTGCCGTAATCTTGCAGAATTATGCGGTAATCTTGGACAATTACCCTTTGGTAATTTTACATAGCTATGGAAAATCACCATGATTAATGGGAAAATCCACTATAAATGGTCATTTTCAATAGCTATGTTAAATTACCAGAGGGTAAACAATTACACCGGAAGATACGAAAAACATTTGGTGACTTTCCCGAGAAATCTTAGCCTAGACATCGTACCAGTGAAAAAGCGCACATCTTTCGAACCTAAACGTGGCCCAGACATACCGGTACCAATATGAAATGAGGTAACCCAAGAATAATTACGACGTCACACCTGAAATTGGTACGCAACATGTGAAAAAAACTGCTATGTTTGCCATAAAAGTGTCGTAACTGCATTTCTGAGTGTATACTCCAGCGATATTTTTCTTTCAAATCAGACACCACGTGTCTCTGAAAGTGTTTTTCTCCACCTACCAGGTGAGGGTCTCTAGTTTTTAAACGAGTTTCGCAAAACTTCCCCCGCACACTGCTGATAGACTATGTAAATTACTCTGAAATGGAACTTTATGGTGGTGACAAAATCGACGCCTTGAGTCATTGAGGTTTCCTAGGCCAAACTGTTGTTAGGACAAGTGTAGATTGTGTTCTGAACTAATCAACTGTGGAATGTTTTCGGGCTCTAGGCTTAGCCAGTCGCCATCAAGAACTTGCAAGTCAGCAGTTCAAAAGGAGGTACAAAGTTGATCAGACGCTGCTTCCAGCACAAGTGGATAGTTTCGTTCGGTGCAGTCTCCACCCATGCTCAACATCCATGTTATTCCAAACATTTCCAGTGTTTAGATAATTTGTTCCCGCATGACAATTAGCAGATTTCACACGCAAGTGCCCTTGAAATCAGGCCGGCAATTTGGCTAACGCACTGTTTCACATTGCATCACGAGAAGAAATGAAGAATATCTGAAACGTCGATTTGTGGGTCTCTGCACGTCCTCGACCGTTTAATGCAGGTTGTCCCAGGGTCATTCTATATACAAGGACCATTTCACACCCGTCACTTCAGTCCCTCAGGTCTGCTCAAAGTTGACTCAGGTACCAACACTCCATTGTATATGATATACATAAGTGTCAATAAATCCAAGTATTTGAAGGTATGTCAACAATTCCGGTGTTGTTTCGAGGGCCAACCCCAAAATAATGGACATTGACATGGCTGCCATATTCAGAGGTGATAGCTGCTCAGGCAGACATGTTTTAAAGGAAACAAAGGTAGTGATGCAAACTCCAATGGTTCCCAAACATGCGGACGCTTGTCCAGAAACCAAATCCTCATGCCAAAACATATGTTTTTTTTTGCACCAATAGGTTTAGTCCAGTATCAAGACTGGTTTTTGAGTGTAACGGCGCATTACCAAATATATAAAAATAATACATGATAATACATGTGTATATCCTACATGTACATACCATATATTTACATGGATGGGTGAAGTGAGTCACGCCCTGACTCACTCTCAAAGAAAAGGGTATGGATGCATTTTAAGTTATTTTAACATATATTGATACATCATGATACATCAGTTTGCTTGTATGACGTATTTAATTTATATTATATAGATCATTAAAAAATGGATATATGTATTCAACATTTGGAAAACAAATAAGGCAACCGCAGCTGGTCACAGGTGGTCATGAAAAACGTTGGTTGGTTGACAAAATGCTGCCTAACAGTTCCATTAAGAGAGCCGTGGGCGTTGCAAATCCATGTCGGACAACAATTTTGCATATAAACGAACTTGACTAGATAGAACAGCTAGATAAACTATATGTTTTTTTGACCAGACACCATGTGTTTGAAGAAACTGTTGGCTCACAAAATTAACGATTTGTTTTGCCGACATGTCCTTGTTAAATCACCTGCCACATTTTAGCACTTATAATAACTTAATTGTGGCAAAATAATCCAACATTTTTGTTAACACCCGATCAGTGCACTAAATAAAATATAAAATTCGCGGAGCTCCTACAGCAGTGCCCAGAATACTGCTGGACGAGTGCAAGTCAGCAACTGGAGGCGGGACCCCTTTCGATATGAGTAAGCACATTTTTAAAAATACCGCCCAAGAAAAACTAGCTATTCATTCTGTTGGGTTTTTTGAGCTAGGTGAGCTACCTAGGACTTAACTTACCAGACCTTTTGAATATATTTTGAAAAGGATGTGGGGCCCCCCTTTATGTTTTTTCAATTTGTTTTGGTTCTCCTAAGGTGGAAACCACCATTTCATAGTATTCTTATTCCCCACCTGCCAGGTGAGGGTTGTTAGATTTTATCAGAGTTGTTCTTCTCCTCCTCGGCTAGCTGTCCTCCTCCTCCTCCTTCTCCTCCTCCTCCTTCTCCTCCTCCAGTTTCTCCTCGACCATGTCTGCATCAACTTCCACCTCCACTTCCGCCTTGCCAACTCTTCGCCAAGCTCTTTGCCAACTTCCCAGCTCAGTATGCACCGCTGGACCTCAACCTGGGACCTGCCCAGCTCAGTGTGCACCGCTGGACCTCACCCTGGGGCCTTCCCAGCTCAGTTGGCACCGCTGGACCTCAACCTGGGGCCTTCCCAGCTCAGTTGGCACCGCTGGACCTCAACCTGGGACCTGCCCAGCTCAGTGTGCACCGCTGGACCTCAACCTGGGACCTGCCCAGCTCAGTGTGCACCGCTGGACCTCAACCAGGAACCTTCCCAGCTCAGTGTGCACATGCGTGCACCGCCGGACCTCAACGGCCAGATAGAATATGATAGAAAGCCAGAAGATATGCCAGATAGAATGCCAGAAGATATGCTAGATAAAATGCAATGAGATATGCCAGATAAAATGCCAGAAAATATGCCAGAAAATATGCCAGAACATATGCCAGAAGATATGCCAAATAGAATGCCAGATAGAATGCCAGAAAATATGTCAAAATATATGCCAGAACATGTACCAGAAGATATCCCAGATAGAATGCCAGATAGAATGCCAGAAAATATGTCAAAATATATGCCAGAACATGTGCCAGAAGATATGCCAGATAGAATGCCAGAAGATATGTCAGATAGAATGCCAGAAGATATGCCAGATAAAATGCCATGAAATATGCCAGATATGCCAAATAGAATGCCAGATAAAATGCCAGATAAAATGCCAGAAGATTTGCCAGTAAGAACTCTGTGAATGTCATGGTGGGGATCACACGAAGTAAAGTAATTAGCATATCACATTGTCAACCCCGTGGAGGTTCAACGGCTTTAGCGGTTTTCGGTTGGTGGGAAAGCGGCAGGAAAACTCTTGAATTTGCAGCCCTCAATACCCATTCGTCCCAAAATATGGAAAATTCACCCCCAGATGCCAGGGAGTTCCCAGCAGAATAATGGAAGCAACCTTTCCCCCAAACATTTTATTGCAATCCACCCCCAAAAAATCAAATCTTGAGATAGGAAACCCATTCCAAAATCAGGAAGCACATCCAACACCCATTCGATAATCAGCAACAAAATTTTGGCCCCCCCACTTCCCCAGACGGAAAAACAAATATCCACCACCCAAAATAACGCACCAAAACACCAACAGTTTCAACAAGGCACATCGTTAGGAAAGAAAGAATACAATCCAGAAACATTGGCTTCCAAAAATGATCAAAAATGAAATGCACATTACATAAAGGTATTTTATATTTAGCTAGGTTCAAGATAGGTGGTAGAGGCCTTAAGTAAGATCCAAACATGTCTGGTACGTACGGCTGGTACGTTTGGTTTTCTTGGTACGGTACGGTTGGTACATGTGGTACGGTACGGTTGGTATGTTTGGTACGCTTAGTAAGGTACGTTTGGTACGCTTACCAACCGTACCGACCGTACCAACCGTACCAGTGAACCGTACCGACCGTATCGTACCAGATTAAGGGGGGGGTCAAGGGGGGGCGTTTTGGATGTACCAATACTTAGCGTACCGTACCCTACCGTAGTGTACCGTACCAAGCGCACCAAGCGTACCAAACGTAGCGTACCTATCTTATAGCTGGATATCAAACACCTATCTTGAACTTAGATAATTATATATATATAACTATATGTTGGTTTATTGATATTAAAAAAATATATATCCTAAATCATATACCATATATAATATTTCATATGTCATATGCCATAATTTTCATATATCATACATCGTATGTCATGTATCACATTTTTCATTCATCTCATATCATATATCCTATATCATTGAAAATTTATGAACATTTATCATATATGATGAATCGAAAGTCATATATCATATAGTCATATAGTCGGATCGAGCCCCTGCATACCCGGAGGCAGCCCCCTAAGAAATCCGGGCGCTAGTGTCTCACTCACCCAATAATTTTTCAGAACATAACAAAATTGTTTGTAAGTCGCAACCAGTTTTCGCCTTCCTTGTGTAGCTACATCTTCCCAGTTGCCCAGTTGTTTGTACCGGGGGAAAGCAATGATTTTGGTAAGCGAATGATGTCGTGGACCAAGTGGGCATCAACACCGACCGATGGGTCGGCAGACTTGCAATGTATAAGCCAGGGTTCCAGTATTGTCCCCAACATTTGCAAGGACAAATTTTCAAAACATGTTGTTTTTTTCCTCCTAATTATGTAACAATTCATGCCAAGCAGGGATCCAATCAACAAAAGCAGGAGGACGAATCATCTTCCGAAGCAGCTTCCAAAATGCACAATCCATGGTTTGCAAATCACGTTTGTGGATTGTCCGGTCCCCAGCTCCGAAAAGTGCAACTGGTGTCACCACAGCATCGAAAAATAGCAAGCGATTTGTCACTCGCACCGCACCGTCTCATCACACAAACGGTGTTTATACGCGAAAAATGCCCGGCTGGCTGCCTGTAAATGGAATTCGGCATCCAAGGATGTTCTATGGAAACGACCCACGATACAACCCAACCAGCTATGGCCGTATTGATCACGTTCCACGTGAATGACCTGCCAATTGGAAAGAACAAACTGTGAAGGGGGTTGCGCTTCGTTTGTGCGAGTAACAGTTTTGTGTGCATACAAACGGCAAACCTGTTGCTACCAAATCGTGTGCAAATAAGTGAAGCTAAACGGTTGTTTCATGAGCGCTGGGCGCAAAAAGACAGATACCATCATGCAAAGCGATACCAAGATCAAAAACTGTAGCCCGTCGTCGCCAATTCGCCATCGCACATTGAAGAACACACGTGGGAAGCTTCGGACTCAGCACGCGCCCTTGGCCAACCCCAGCATTGTTTGCTCTTGACACTGCACATTTGGCACTTTTCACTTAGCACTGTGCACTTTACACTCCACACTCTTCACTTTGCGTTCTACACTTTGCACTCCGCACTCGACACTCTACACTTTACATTTTGCACTCCGCACTCTACACCTTACACTTTGCACTCCGCACTCCACACTCTACACTTCACACTCCAAACTCTACATGTTGCATTCCGCACTCCACACTCTACCCTTGGCACTTTGCACTTTACACTCCGCACTCTACACTTTCCACCTTGCACTCCACGATTGATACTCGAAAATTCGCACCTACAAACTTTATTCAACAAATGGCTGTCTTTGCACTCCAGACTTCGTATTCCACACTCCACACTTCACATTCCACACTTTGCACTTGACGCTCCACACTCTACACTCTGCACTCTGCACCATACATTTGCGCCATACATCTGCACCCCACCCTCTATACTTTACACTGTGCACTTCACACTCGACACACCACTCTGCACTCCGCACTTTACACTTTACACTCGACAATTTGCACTTTACACTCGGCACTTCGCACTCCACATTTTACACTTGACACTCCGCACTCCACTCCTTACATCTCCACACTCTACACTTTACATGTTACAGTTCCACTTAACACTTGACACTCACACTCTACACTTTACACTCGGCACGCTCCATGCGTTACACGGCTTCACACTTTACACTCCACACTCTACGCTCCACACTTTGCACTGCACATCTTACACTTCACACTCAACACTTCATACTCCACACTCCACACCCTTGACTTTGCACTTTGCACTTTACATTTTTCACATCACGCTTTACACTTGACACTCCGCACTCTACCTTTTACACTCCGCACTCTACATTTGATACTCTACACTTTCCACTTTGCACTTTACATTCCGCACTCTGAACTCTACACTTTGCACTCCACACTTTACACTCGACACTTCACACTCCACAATCCCCATTTCACACAATCTTCACATTCCACACTCTGCACTCCACTCCATTTTAACACCGGCACGGTAACAGTGGAAGAATGTACAAAACTGTGGAAAATTGCCACCTTCATCCACCTTCACAATTTCATTACACCAGCTGCAGGATGCACATGCTATCAACTATTTTGTGCATGATTTGAATTCGGCTGAACGTTGACTGCCTTGATTTTGTTGTTGTTGTTTTTTTTGCGACGTTCGCAACGCTATGGTTCACAGTGACTTTGTTTCTGTGGTTTGGCAACGCCCACAAGGTCACAAGGTCCCATGAAACTAGTGCAATTTTACCATCGCAGCTTCATAATGAAGCAAACACATGACGGAGGCGCATCCATGTAGAATCCTCACGTCCGGGACAAATTTTCTGGGCTAGGTTTCAACTAATGGTTTGTGTGCATCCTCCACGCCGACGAACCATGCTTATGCCACAGACAATCCATTCCTTTTGTCTTGACTCCTTGCGGCCAGCCGCGACAAGAATTATGGGGAACAGGGTCGCCACCTTGGAGTTCCAACTGCGTGCGTGGTCACCATGAGCATGGTCATGCGTTCAAATGAGAGGTTGGTTTGGGTGTGACACCCGTTGACGAAGAAGAGCAAAAAGCCGCTTGCCTGCAATGAGAATTAAATATGCAACAATAAATCACGAGGCATGTTTTTCTTGGCTGCCCGGCGTCCCCATGGTTTCGAGCGCGATTGTATTGCACATTTTTCCAGCCAAGGCCGGTTTCAGGGAATGCCTGCACAGCAAATGTGTGCCGCAGGTGTGGTGTGCGCCCGCACCTGTGGGTGTGTGCGTGCGCATGTATCCCAAATCTCGTTGAGGTAACAAAATTTGGCTCGCAGATACGGCCGAATAAATAACAAATTTGATGTTATTGGTTCGGCTTTGGCAGTGCAGGTGCGAAACGTCTTGGCCCCGGCGTGTCATGAAGACATTTTGCTAATACTGCGGGCATGTTCATTTACTTCATGCCAACATCGCTAATTTTAGCATTCCACCTTATCGCTGCTTTTAAGGTGCTGCAGCTTCGTTCGGCAAATACCCTTGGAACGAAGTGGGGAACCTTGTGACAGATGGTGCGCAGCATTGCCTGTTTTCTTGTGGTTGCATCATTAGTAACAGAATGAAACATACCTGGGAAGTGCCCCGTCGATTTGATTTGGCAAGAAATAACCCATCTCACACTCTCACACCAACATCACTCGCACATGTGCTTTGTCCGCACGCATGTAGTCAGAATCATGTGTGTCTGTGAAAACTTCTAGGCCTAGTTTGATGGCATACATGACGTAAGCAGTCACAAACCGGGCGAGGTTCCAGGTGGTGACCGCCGGACGGGCAGAAACTCGACCAGCCGCGCTCTTGGCATTTCACGGAGACAAGACACGGGTTTAATGGTTTAACCACCAACAATGGTGATCCAGCAAAAGAAATCCAAGAATTGCGAATAACTATTCCATACAGGCCAAAAATGCAGTCACAAAAGACAAGGTGTGCCAAGATGTTTTGAAAAATTGTTTTTCATTTTTTTCTAATTTTGTGGTTTTCTTGATTTTCATGTGTTTACCTGGTAGCTTGGAAACCACCGGACATCACGATAAACCTCATGGTTTAACCGTCCAAGTATCCCTACCCTCTATTAATAAACGCCCCTCCACTCCTCCCCCTCCCCCTGTCCCCAATTTTTTCAAAAACGAAAATTTGGGATACATTTTGATTGAATTAGGGTGGTGTTTCAGGGTCGTGTATACCATGGGGTGACAGGCAGACTCGGACTACGGCTACCATATTGCTATAATGTTTTCAATTTAAAAATTACGCCACTACCACTACTCCTACTAGTTTCCTCCTGACAATTTTTAATACCGCAAATTTTGGAAAGGCTGGGGCCCTTCCAAAACCAAATTTGAAACAGTTTGAAACGGCTCTGAAACAACACCATTTTGCCTGGTCCGGCCTGCTTCCGGGGCAGGTTTGTTTTGATTTTTTTACTGGAATGATGTTTTGCGGTTTTTGAAGAATTCACGGAAATTGTTTTTTCGAGCGTTGCCTAATAAGTGATAAGCATGCCTCGGCGTGTTTCCTTGGTCTCGGCGCATTTTGTATTCGTTTTCAATCAGCGGAATTGAAAAACAATTGGACAAAAGATAGGCCTGGTTGGCGCGGCATTCTTCTTATTTGGGTGGGTTAATCAATAGGAGGTCGGGATTAAAGATCCCTACTTCTGGGACCTTTGTTATGCATCGAGGCCCCACCGTACTTAGTGCTAATAGATGAGGTGGATAATATGTCCATATAGCGTGTGTCGCGTTTTCTAAAAACAACCAGGCCTTGATGTATCGTCTTGAATACAATTTGTTTTTTTAAAGGGATTGAGGTTCTTGATTCATGTTGCTAATTTTTTTGGGGATTCAACGGCTGTAGCCGAGCCACGTTCGATCATGTGCGAAAATGTTGAAACCATCGAAAAACTTGTACTGTAAAGGCAATAAAAACCCAGAACCAAGGGAGAATTCAGGGAGTACTCTAGATGTTGGTGCACTATAGGGTGCCATCGAAACAATTACATTATTGAGGATCTGGATCACTCATGGGGTACCCCCTTGAGAAATTGTTTGGGTGCTGTTTTTAATAAGGGTTTAATAAGGCATCTAATTATGTGAGAAACCTTGCATGTTAAAGGCTTCAACATGGACATGGTTTTCAAAAGTAAATGGACCAGTTTTACCAAAAGAAAGGTGGATGACAAGTTTTTTTTTGTGTTTTTTTCACCCCAAAAAGTTTTTGTGCACAATAGGGTGCCATCGAAACAATTACTTTATTGAGGATTTGGATCACTCATGGGGTACCCCCTTGAGAAATTGTTTGGGTGTTGTTTTTTAATAAGGGTTTAATAAGGCATCTAATTATTTGGGAAACTTTGCATTTTCAAGGCTTTAATTAACATTGACATGATTTTAAAGTACATGGACCAGCTTTACCACAAGAAAGGTGGCTAAAGTGTTTTGTGATTTTTTCCACCCCAAAAGTTTTTGTGCACAATAGGGTGCCATGGAAACAATTACATTATTGAGGATCTGGGTCCCTCATGGGGTACCCCCTTGAAAGATTGTTTGTTTTTTTTTCCAAAAAGTGTTTGATAAGACATCTAATTATTCGGGAAATTTTGCATTTTCAAGGCTTTAACATGGTTATATTTTTTTAACGTAAATGGACCAACTTTGCCAAAAGAAAGGTGGATAAAGGTTTTGTGTTTTCTTCACCCCAAAAGTTGAGAGTGGCAGGCTGTGGGAGTGCGATGTTTCATAAGTTTTGATGTTGTGAAAAATGGGAGGGGGGGTGTTGTGAGCGCATTTTTGGCATTTTTGACATTTCATTGTTGCAAAAGATACCAAACCTTGTTCTTTCCAAAGCCAAACATTGTTGCTTCTGTAACAAAAGCAACCACTGTGCATTTTCAACAACTCCCAATGTCCTAGTTACATAGCTCCAGCCAAAACAAACATGAATAATAAATAAAGACAACAAAACACACAAGTGCAAATGCCCTTCCAAAGAGTGCAACATTGCTTTAAACATGTATAGGCCCCACATCTCTACAGGAGTTTCCCTGGACGACAAAATGATGAAACTAAACCAGGAAAATCGTGATTTAGCAATCGCCAATACTTACTTGACAGCTACTAAGATAATTGTGTTCTTTAACGCTTGAGAGAACGGCGTTTTAACCAGCAAACCTATGCGCGCCTAGGCAACCGGAATTGGTATTATCGAAACCCATGCAACAATACTGGCTGGGGTTTCAAAATTTGAAATTCAACCAATGCCAGTAGGAAATACGAATGTGTTATCCGAGGAACTTGGAATGTATTTAGCCAAACCAACCCCATTTGGTACTTGAAAATGAGGATCTAATCAATCAATATTGGGTCCGCGCAGTTCCGAGTGGTTGGTTTACAGGCGTTTGCCTTTAGAATTTGATGAAAAACATGTGTCCAGAATTATTTCGCAAGGTGTGTACGGCCAACCATGTTGGTTATGTTGGTTTCGTCAGCTATTTGCATGTCCGAATTGAAATTACAATATCCATCCAGACATCCAGACCCTAGATCCTGCCCCACAAACGAATTCATTGAACCGTGGTTGGTAGTTTCATGTCTTTTTGTTGTGGTGATGCTTGTTGCGGCTGCAATCTGGTTAAATTGAGTTTTGTTTAGCGGTATTTCGCTTAGGATCCAGTGAACTCCGACATTGCGAAGCAAGCAGCAGATGCAGATGCGCGTGCATCGCTAAGATTGTCAGGACAAGAATTACTTGGGCAAACAAATATATTTCCTATCTTTCTGATAACAACATATGGCAATGGAAAACCACCTGCTGAAATAGATATGTAAATAGGTAAACGATTTACAAACAGACCATTTTCTAACTATAGTTTCTACAAGTGATATAGAATCTTGGTTGTACGCAATAAAATGGTTCACGGTCGTTTCACTCGTCCCAGGTGGAGCCCGTCCCCACACGAACTGAAATAGTTGATGTGGAAATCCTAGACACATTTCTATACGTATGTAATGTAATGTAAAGTAACGTAACGTAAGGTAATGTAATGTATGTAATGTAATGCCGTGTAACGCCATGTAATATAATGTACTGCAATGTAATGCAATGCAATGTAATGTAATGTAAATAAATGTAAATGTAATGTAATGGAATGTAATGTAAATAAATGTAAATGTAAATGCAAATGCAGTTGTAATTGCAATTGTAAATGTAATGTATGCATGCATGCATGTATGTACAGTATGTATGTTTGTATGTATGTGTATGTGATGTATGTAATGAATGTAATGTATGTAATGTATGTAATGTATGTAATATGTATGTATGTATGTACGTACGTATGTATGTATGTATGTACGTATGTACGTATGTACGTATGTACGTATGTACGTATGTACGTATGCACGTATGTACGTATGTACGTATGTACGTATGTACGTATGTACGTATGTACGTATGTACGTATGTACGTA
>Ga0126342_10000524_pt1 | contig 42738 bp, 40 predicted proteins | sample Cyp1metagenome_FD_92528 | JGI IMG/M metagenome (GOLD analysis project Ga0126342, IMG submission 92528) | Coral microbial communities from Lord Howe Island, Old Settlement Bay, Australia - Cyphastrea 1 metagenome | ecosystem: Host-associated > Invertebrates > Cnidaria > Coral ...
ATCATATCTTTCCATAGCTCATATAAAATTCTCCAACTATTCACCGACTATCTTTTACGACTACCATCCTCAGAGCTGCTTGAAAAACATCTTTTTCGCTCTCGGGCCAACCGTCGTCTAGTTCAACCGGAAAGCCGGTTGTTTCAGCGGCGAAATCCAGCCTTTAAGCAGGGACTGCAGGATAGTGGGACTGCAGGATAGTGGGACATGGATAGTGGCAATCTGCAGTTCATTCATAATCGTAACATATCGTAACCACAAATGGAGTATGGAGGTGTTCCAAAAAAAAACGGGTGCCCGATTTGAAATCCTCCAAGTCATGATACGATTAAGTCGTGAAAGCCATGACTGCTCCGACTGATCCATGACTTGGGAAATCGCCCGATCTGGCACTGTTTTTCAACACCTGTAATTCATGTTTCCATATGTTCCTTTCCATTTTTGTTACCAATAGATGTGGCCCTTCAAGTTACGGAAAAAAAACATCCGCCTTCACCTGAAATGATTTTTGGAGGGCCCTCGGGGAATCATCCCCTTTTATGACACAATTCTGAGTGAAATATGATCATTTAGCCAGATGATGATCTATGATTACCCTCTGGTTATTTAACATAGCCATGGTATAGGTGACCCATAGAAATAGATGGTTTGCCGTTCTTAAAAATTGTGATTTTCCATGGCTGTGTTAAATAACCAGATGGTATATCCAAATACATTTCCATGCCTCGGTTCATTATCATTATTGTAGTATTGAATGAATCATAATAGTTATTGCTCTTAGTTATTACATTTGTTTAGTACTGAGTCATATCAATGATTCGACAGTCATCATCAATTAATTATCGAGCATGCTCCATTATTGTCCTTCAGTCATCCATTGATTACATAGATGTTCCATTGCTATTCATGCATAGTTCGTTGCATTGATAGATGATATTGAATCTTATATTCTATGTCCATGAAATGTGTGCATTGATCATGCATGAAACACATTATCAATGATGAATGTGATGCTCATGTACGGTAGAATGTCAATGACAATCAAGAATCTTCATCTATATCATGTCAATGATACTCTCTTGCAATTCAACATAGCTTTGGAAAACCAACATTTCAAAATAGCTAAATAATCGAACTAAATGGGCCATGGTTTCCCAAACAACTGTTTTATTACCAGTATAGTTGGTTATATATATATATATAACATATGTATTTCCGTGTATTCCCTATCAATATCCCGTTCAATTACATCTTTTTAGCGGGAATATCCCATGACTTACCGGAGGCTAAACATCTTGAATCCTATTATAATCCCCATGATATTCCCAGTTTTATCCCTACTGTATCCCTATATTGTTGGTCAACCCCCCAATTGTATCCAATTGTTGATGGTTAAATCAGTTAAATCCCTATTCCCTATCCCATATTTACCTACATCATCGGGCCATTCTCAAATGGTAACTATTCCAGCACCATGGAGCATATGTCAATGGTTAAAAGTCAGGTGACACCATTCTCCCCGCAGGCCGCCATGCCTGCGGAAGAGCGTCAGACGCATCGCAATCTCCAGGTCCAAAGGGGTCCTCCGGGGCCGGGGAAGGGCCCGTTCGGTGGTGCCGCTGTGGTCGGAATCGATAGCTAAGTTGGTGCCCAAAAAAAATAACTTCAATTTAACGATATGGTTTGTGTTGGCGATGTATGGTGATATATCTATAGTATTCATGGGGTTTAATAGACCAATTTATAACGCACGATGGTTTTTGTTGGTGATATATCGAACTGACTAGTATTCATGGTTTTTTTGTTAACCAATAAACATACGTCACGTTTGGGGGGCACCACCTTGTGGGTAAATGTCAACCCCAGAATAAATCATGGTTTATTCAGTATGGAGCCCCCAAATAGTGACAATGTAGTACTTAAATGGTACCCCGCCAATTAAACAGCCGTTTGTTTTTTTTCATCCAGGGTTGACATTAAATTAGAATTGCACGTCAGTGGAGATGAGAGTTTTCAGGAGGAATTAACTATCGCAAAGTAGCCGAACTTTTCAGCGTCATCAATGAATTGTAATTTAGTTATCTCTTGCTATGAAGTGGTCACAACTGTAAGATAAGTCAACGATTGATTAAACTATGTGAAACTGTTAAAGAAACCTGCTAAATGACACAACTATGGTAAATCTGGTTGGTGCTTTGGAACCATGGAATTTTATGATTTTCTATATTATATGGGGAATTGTCATCATCCCCACTGACTAATATTTTTCAGAGGGGTGGCGAAAAACCACCAACCAGCTATGATTGGTATTACAACCACTATTATTATATAATCCCATTATTTTTCTGATTATCCCATAACAAAATCCCATGATATAATCCCATGATTCTTCAGTGGGGTGGCTGGCGAAAAACCACCAAGCAGTATTGATCAATTCCATGGAGAGCGTCAGTGGAGCAACCACAGCTTCGATGATTTACCCAAGAAAAAATAAGGTTTGTTTAAGATGTGTTTTTAATGATCCGATTTTTATGGTGTGTTTTTATGTGATATTCTTTAAACAAAAATGTGATAATTAGTCCTAAAAATAGGCCGATTTTTCTATGCTCACTAATATTTTTTAGGAATGGCCAGGATAGCTGCATTGAATAGGTTTCTGGTGACTTTGAATCATGCACTTCTCAAATCTAACATGCACCCCCAAAAAAGACAAGGGGAACGCTGTTTGCGTTGCAAATTGTGTTTTTTTTGGTGGGGATCAAACAGTTTGAACATATCTTGTGTGAACGTAGCTGAAGAAGGTCCTGGGTGTTTCTGAGAATGTGGATATTCCTAAGATCTATGGGATTCTATGGGTTTATCACGGTTTATCATTATTTTCCCTACCTTGATCCTCAAAATACTATTGAAAATGGGGTGCAAACATCAATTGTTGGGGTACTGATTTTCAGTTCGAAACGGTATTGACTATTAACATAACAGAAATCTGTGGTCGAACGTTTTTTGTTCCCACGGGAACCACGGTTTTTTGTGTCGGCCAGGTGTACTTCATGGAGCGAGCCAAAGCTGCAGGTGTGAAGGAACAAAAGGAAGAAGAAGAGGAGATGGGGCCTTCTCCTCTGAACTTCCCCCGGTTGGTTCATGATTAGGTCGGGGGTCAAGCCAGCGAATTGGGGATTGTCACATATGATCACTATCCGGTATGAGAATCCCTAGTTGGGGATTTAACAATCAAACATGGTGGAAACTTGTGATGCAGCAAACATGGAGATTACTAGTTGATATATTTGATAATTTGGATAATATGAAATTAACATGTTAATAACTTGAAATAGTTGGTTCAGCCAAGTAAATATATATATATATACCTAGATAGATAGATAGATAGATAGGTAGGTAGATAGAGATAGATAGAGATAGATAGAGATAGATAGAGATAGATAGAGATAGATAGAGATAGATAGAGAGAGAGATAGAGAGAGATAGAGAGAGATAGAGAGAGATACAGATAGATAGAGATAGATAGAGATAGAGATAGATAGAGATAGAGATAGAGATAGAGATAGAGATAGAGATAAGATAGAGATAGAGATAGATAGATAGATAGAGATAGATATAGATATAGATAGAGATAGAGATAGATGGAGATAGATAGAGATAGAGATAGAGATAGAGATAGAGATAGAGATAGAGATAGAGATAGAGATAGAGATAGATAGATAGATAGATAGATAGATTTAGATATAGATATAGATAGAGATAGAGATAGATGGAGATAGATAGAGATAGAGATAAATAGAGATAGAGATAGAGATAGAGATAGAGATAGATAGATAGATAGATAGATAGATAGATAGATAGATAATATAATCCACTGAGTCACGGCAACAGCCCCTTTGTATATTTTTATACTCACTTTCACAATCTTACGCATAGGCCGGTATCCTGTTAGCCACCGAGAAACATGGATATTTTTCGATCATTCATGGCTACTTCACTCTCTTCCTCTTTATGCACAGACAGACAGACAGACAGACAGGCAGGCAGGCAGGCAGACAGGCAGGCAGGCAGACAGGCAGGCAGACAGGCAGGCAGACAGGCAGACAGGCAGAGAGGCAGTTTTGCAGACAGGCAGACAGGCAGACAGGCAGGCAGGCGATCACTAGCCTTTTTCTGGGCTTTACGCTTGCATGTTGCAGGATACCGGGCCTCTGCCCTTCTTGTGCCGAAGTGGTGTAGCCGAATCCCTTGGAAGAGAATCATCGAGCTGATGTCGACGTCCAGTGTGAGACTGTCACTGTGGAACGATTTCACCAGAAATGGGTGAACCATCACCGAATTGGAGGTTTCTTTTTGGGTTCACCACATCCACCTGATTTTTGGGTGGTTTTGCTTTGCCATACTCAAGTGATCTCAAGTGCCAGGAGATGTATTCCATAGTTTTCTCCTAAATCCAATGGTGCTACAGTTGCAGTCCCATTGTTGCTAGTCAAAACTCCTTTGTACGTCTAGGACGGAATCACTTTTTATTACTTATCACCACAGAACTAGTTTGACCATGTGTTCTTAAGATTCTTAAGTCAAAATTCAAGATATCCTTGGTGATTTATCCTTGTTTTGTAGTTTTATTCAACATACGGGGATGTCTCAAAACCATTCAAAACCTATCAACAGCATCAATTTGGGCGTAAAAAAAACATCCATATGAAACACCCAATCATCCCATCATTTACATTTATGTATACCAGCATATACCAGCTATTTTGGAGTGAACAGAAGGGTGAGGTTCCTTCAGCTGTAAGTTGGCAAGCACAAACCTTAAAAAAAAAACATGAACGTCCTTCATGGGCATCATGATATACACACACCATCCCAAATAGCTAGTGGAAAACTGTTAAACCATACGTTTGGGTAAATTATAACGACCTCACTGTTCTCCCTAACTATAATCATAGTTAGTAAGGGAAATGATCCCCAAATGGCCGTAATTCAGGTTGGTGAAATATTATAATTCACCCAGATACGTCCATAAGTTATCATGATATCCCTTTTTAATTGCTTGGTATAACGGTATATTTGCCTACATAACTGGGTAAATTTATGGGCAAATGTTGGGATTTATATTCCAGCACCATGGAGCATTTGGGTATACCTTCCACCATCAACTATGAACTGGTCTATAGATTTATAACCCTCATCAACTATAGATATATCACCTATAAACCATAGGGATTGAAAGCCTTGGCATATCACTTACTGTAGCTTATACTATATCATAGTTAATAAACCAATATAGTGATCTATCTATAGTTAATAAACCAACTTAAAATTGATATAGCATATATTTATTGATGGTATACGGTATAAGTGAACTATGATATAAACCAACTTAGCTACTGCTTGGGAGCGCTCATCCTCCAGGAGGAAGACGACCCTGAGATGTTGGCGTTGCTGGGAGACGGCGAAGTGCCAGAAGGAGGTGCTGCGTGCACCGTGCGGCTGTAGAAATGCTGGAGTTCCATGGGGAAAAATGGGGGTTTTCACCGAAAAATGGGGAAAAACCAACAGAAAATAGGTCTTTAATTGATGGTTTTTCTGGATTTTTTTTTCAGCGAAAACATGTTTTTTTCCTTCCATGTATTGATGAAATGAACAGCAGAAATGGATTGACCCCCAAAAAAGTGGAATTGATGAGGAAATGGGTGGGATTTTAACCTCAACGCACATGAAAATTAGAAGTTCGACATCGAAAGCTGGTGAGTCTCGGTGAAAAAACCTGCTTGGAAATCTGCAAAATCCATGAACATCCCCATGTTCGGTAGGGAAATCATTCATGGATAGAATTCTTGGGATATTCCAGTGTCACCCTACCAGCAGCTATTAGAAAATGACTAAGATGATCCAAGATGTAACTGCTTCGTGTTTTTTTTGAAATGTTTGATTTCAAAAATGTTCAAACGTCCAACCTCAAAATGGATCGGTTTAAAGGTGGGTTGAGACCCAAGCAAGCGAAACATCCAGGCATGGAAAACCGGTCCATTGCCAATGGCCCTGCAGAAGAATTCGGTTCCGACATAGCGGTACTGGTGGTATTTGCTTATAATGTCAACCCCGGATGAATAAACCATGGGGTACTCCTCCAATAGTCATTTCATCTAATATTTTTTTTATGGTACCCTCCCAATTAAACAGGCTAGGAATTTATTAATCCAGGGTTGACATTATTAATGTCTACATTCTCTTGTACTTCCTCTGTTTGATCCTATGACTAGGCTGATAAGTGCAAGCAAACCACGGCAGGTTCATAGGTTGATTTAAGATGCCATGGAGGAAGACTTGCAACCATCCCACCCAAACGTTTGATTGCAACCATCCCCAATTTTACCACAAATGGGCAAGATTGCAACCATCAATCAACCATCCCATTCCTGCAGCCGAAAAAAACGCGTTCATGCGGCAATCGTTTGGTGGTTCTAAGAAACATCATCCCAAATTGATGATCCCAACCATAGACCCTGATTGAGGGTTAAGTTACCATCTGGTAAACGTTTACATAACGAACTGGAAAATCACCATTGTTAATGGACAAATCCACTATAAATCACCATTTTCAATAGCAAACGGGTAAATCTCGTGGTAAGCCAAGCAGTTTGCACATTTTGTTGGTAAATCCTTGCCTCCACCTTTGGGAATACTGAAATATGAATAGGAACTAAAGATGTACCCTCTGGTAAACTAACATATAATTCTTACAAAGGGGAGTCGCCTACTATGGAAAACCACCATTTTTAATGGGTAAATCCACTATAAATGGCCATGTTCAATAGCTATGTTTGTTTACCAGAGGGTAATACTATGATTCTAAATGTAAGTTGGCTTACAGCGTCGATATATCGACAGATGGATGGGTGAACATCAACCAATTTATAACTGGGAAGCTCCACTTTGCAAGTGCTGAATCACGATATGGTTGGTTCGCCCAATTATAGCTGGGTACTATACCCAGTATCTGTTGATTGATTGGCATCTGGGTCCAGGTACAGTTATAAGTTGTTATAAGTTGTACTACTGTATAAGCTACGTCAACATATCTACAAATAAACTATAAACCCAATCGTTCACCTAGTGAAAGGAAGCAACTTAGCGAACTAAATCCCACGGAAAATCCGATCAATCGCTAGGCGACGCGGACAGTGACGCCGAGGAGGATCCCAGAGATGCGCAGCAGAAGAAACAGGACCGGGAGTACTGGGGAAGCATTGGAATGAATGGATATGATTGGTTGAAATAGTTGGAACCATATTTTTTTTGATTTCAACCCGAAATTCAAGCAAGGTGTTTTTTTTCTTTGATCTGATGATCCCTAAGGATACAAATCATGTCCTGAGAATGGCATTCCAAGGTCAATAGCAGGGTTTGTTTCGCGGATGTGATTGGAACCCCCAATCATACTGTCAGAGTGTGATTGGATCCCTAGGGCATTTAACAATTGGAGCAAAAACATGAAAGAAATAGATGTTACTCATAAATTTGAACACGTTGAGTTTATCTTAGTTATAATCGTATATCACATCACTTTTGATGTAAATTGTGTGTTTTAAAGAATGGGACGGAACATGACGGAACATGAACAAACATGTATAGTTTTGGAGTTGTGACTGAACATGTGTTTTGCGATATTAACACCATATCAAGAGGAACAACAATTTATGGTATTGACCACATAACAATTAGTTGATTTGATCCATAAAAATCGAAAAAACGTTGGAAAACAAACATGACCTTACCAATCTCATAGGATCCATGTATGGTATATATGCTAACATTTGGGGTATATTGATGGTAAATGTTACCATATATAGCATATACATGGATCCTATGGGAATAAACATTGTTTTTTTGACGAACAATTTTGGGGTGAGGAATTTCAATAATTGGATGTGATCAAAGGAATAACGTGCTAGGGCATGATCAACAACCACATCGTGTGATGGGCGTATGACAAAAACACCTGTTGTTCTCTGATCGTTGAAACCTGCAGTGGCGAACACATGTAGTGACCCATCCCTCATGAATGGTAAACAGTATTTGATGAAACATAAAACACCTCCCACAAAAAAAGTCGCACGCCATCCTTCAAGTTTTGTAAATCAACCCAAAAAAAAAACATCGATTTAATTTAATCGATATTTCTTCATCCAACTGAAGGTTCTCCTTATGTTTCATGGGAATTCCCCTGGTTTTTCTTCCCAACCACCAACTCCCGGCACCACGCCACGCACGCAGGAGGAGGAGGATAAGGAGGCCGTAGGCACCGTGGAGAAATCCAAAAATTGGAGCTCCGTGAACTTGGCCTTCCAGGAGCGATGTCGCTTGGGCTTGGGCTTGGGCTGACCGGGCTGATGGTAGGTAACTGTCAGGAAAATCGATGGAAAAATGTGAGGATTGAGAGTGGGAGTGATTTTTGCTGAACAAAGATCCAGTAAAAAATCTAGGCTGCTTTTTTTTGATGTTTAGGTTGAGTTGAGACATGCTGGGAAAACATAGGGGAGTCACTTAAAATTAATGCATAAAGATGTATATGAAGATGATGATGGAAGAGCAGCGCCCTCAAACACAGAGGTTTTCACCATTTTTCACCACGATGATGAAAAGGGTCTTCAATCACTGCGAGATCAATTAATGATTGTGATATATTGTGAATATGTCGGGATATTTCGGGATATTTAGGGATAATCGTGATGTCAATGTCGATGGCCCTTTACCAACCAAGCTTTACCCGGCCTGGTAAACTAACAGTTTGCTATTGAACATGGCCATTTATAGTGAGTTTTCCCATTAAAAATTGTGATTTTCCATAGTTATGTTAGTTTACCAGAGGGTACACATCTTGATCCTTGGAATTGCGCGAAAACTCTCCGAGTTGAAGGGAAAATCTGCAAGAAATCGCTTGATTTGCCTAACTTTTCTCTAATTTTTCATGCCCTTAAACCAACCCGTGATGAGATCCAATGAGTTACAGTTACACTATTCGGTTGAGAAAAGAGGATGGTTCATACAATCAACCGAAAGTTCTTTTCTTTCGGATGCAAATTGTTCCAAGTGGGAAATTATTTTGGTTGTTACTTTCTTGATTGCTTGCAGTAAAACATAACATAATATATATAACATAACTACGTCTTTTGATATAACATCCTTTTTGATAACTACTTCTTTTGGTTGCTAGAAATATTTTCCTCAGTAACTATACTTCCTTTCCAGCGATCTTTTGAGACTCGGCACAGAAGAATGCCCAAATCATGCTCCAGACGCCACTGAAACACGGTTTAAGGCCATTTTGATTTGGAAAAACATCAGCCAACCCCAGCAAACCTTGTTTTTTTTTCGGCAGGGTGCCTATTGTGCCTATATTTCATCTATAAAATAGACATGGATCGCCAATTTTAGATGGTATTTCGGATGTACCTGTTATTTCTTACCAGTTCAATTCATTTGAATGGGAGCAATACGATGAAAAGACACACGATTTGCTCTTATCAAAGGGGTCACCCGTAGCCAGCCAGCAATGCCCAACTGGACGTGGTGATTGAAGCACACGAGTTTGGACATGTCGGGATTAGTTGCAGAAAAATGGGAGTGAAACCAACTAATGCTAGACATATGAGGTTTTAACATGATTTAAGGTGCAAACAATGGATTGAAACTACTTGAAACCAAATATATGCTGGAACATGGATGAAGTAATCCAGGATGTGAATTTCTGATAAGTACTAGGTCGGTCTGGTGATTGTTTATCAAAATCCCGCAAACTGATGCAATGCAAATAGTGTGCAAACATTGGGATACAGGGCATGATGATTGGTTGATGGTTACTGGCACTGGTCAAATTTCTGGTGAACATCGAACATTTTCTTCCACGATTTCCCTATCAAAAACCCACCATTTGGATTCGGTCATGACACGGGAGAGTAGTTTCAGCCATAGTTCATTCATATCACACATTGATATGGCAGTGTGTCAAAACCTTGTACCCCTGGTGAACATCAAAATAGCTGGTAAATGGATGTTCATCCCACTAAAAATGGTATTAATAGGTATTGATCCATACCCATATGTTCATAAACATCACCATTGAATCACCTTGAACTGCCGCGTGCGCGAGTTTGCGCCAGGAGAGCAAACTGAATTACCGCGGCAGTTTTTCAGCCTTGTCCTTCACCAACTGGCTCTGGTTCAGGCCGATCAGTGTGATCACAAACCATGACAGTGGGTGACTGTTCGAATGATAGTTCCTTAAGGCCAGTCTCTGTGGAAATCGCATGAAACAAAATTGAATAAGTGAATGGTAGACATTTATATATTGAATCATATTGATGACGTCTAGACTTGTCTGTCGACATATTATATCATATTATTTTCACCAATCATTTGATTGATTCATATTAAACCCATTAAACCCATTAAACCCATAATAGTGGTAGACATGGTAGACATAGATGGCCTTATGATGGCTCCCTTTATAAATGATGGCTGTTGTTCCGCCGCCTTCAGGGTGGTGCGACCCAAGTTGGAAGAGACAAAGTCCAAGCTGCCGGAACTCAGTGATGAGGCGATCGTTGGTGTGAATAGGGTGGCCTATAAAAAGGAACCGATGAAAATATGGAGGGGCGTCTACCATGGTTTTTTGTTCCTATTTCTTGGCCTATGTTTCAGGGATTTTCAGGGAATATCCCCATTTTTTTTAGTGGTTATATCCCTAGGATTTTTTGGTTTTTGTGGCTATTGAATGGTCTGCAAAAAATAGTCTCAACTAAGCATGGAAAAAACATAGGGCATTGTCTGTTTGTTCTGAAAATAAGCCTCAACTAATCATGGTTTTCAGAAAATAGCCTCAACTTTAATCTATGTCGATGTTCTGAAAACCATGAAATTTCTGCAGATTGAGTGGAGTTCGTTGTGAAAAGAAGCGGGTAAACGGTTGGGACTATTTTGTAGATATACTAGTATCTACAGTTAGATGGGTAAACATAAACCAACAAACACTTCACTGTGGCTCGCACAACCTTCTGGACCATGGTTTTCAAAAACTCTGGTTGGGCTAGGAAAATGGTGAGAACATATTTGGAATCAGGTTATAGGATGATATAGTAGATATATATATGAAATAGGTTTTTGTTCATCTAATCTAAAGGATATCTAAAGGATATGTTTTTCCAGACAATGACATCTTCATGAGTTATCCCAGCCTTGTAATTGGTCAAGATGCCAAAAAGGGACCGCGGGACCGCTAGGTCGTGACCATATTCAGATCTATGACCGGTGCATATATATATATTCCCTATTTACCTTACCCGTCCTTTTTTTATGCGAAGCATGGTGCTGGTATATTGACCTACAAAACTGGGTGATTTTGGACAAGGGTAAATGTTGGGATTCATCATTTTTAGCACCAGAAGGAGCATTTGGGTATATCTTCCACCATTAACTATAAACTGGACTATAAATTTATATCCCCCATGGATACTAGTTCGATATATCACCAACAAAAACCATAGCTGGTTGGTGGTTTGGAACATTTTTTTATTTCCCATCCGGATGAAGATTCCGTTTGACCAGTCGTGTTTTTGTTGAAGGATCAACCACAGCAACTAGCACAGGAGATGGACAAGTATGGCATCCAAGACGTTGAGGAAACGTCCGGGGATGGCAGTATGGCAGTTTTGTGACGCTAGAAACATAATTACATATAATTACACTGCTTCATGGTTTGGACCATGAATGTTATGACTTTCCGGATCTTGGGAATTTCATCATCCCAACTGGTCCGAAGTCCATGATTTTTCAGAGGGGTGGCGATACCAAACCACCAACCAGATGCAATTATAGAGGCTGTTCCATTGCCAGATTGAGGGTATGATGGGGGATTCACCGAACACAATTTTTGGTAGGATATGGGTCAATCAAAAAAGTATTTTTTTGTCCTAATATACCAGAATTCTGGTTGGTGGTTTGGAACATATTTTATTTTTCCATAATGTATGGGATAATCCTTCCCATTGACTAATATTTTTCAAGATGGTTAAAAACCACCAACCAGAATTGATGTATATAATTCTTTGTTGTTGTCTTCTCAAGCCAAGCTTGACTTTGGGCTATACTATGTCGAGGCAATTTGCCTAAGGGTGAACATCCACCAGCCAGCATTTTGCTTGGTGTTTGACATAACTTCCATGAAACTCTTTATCGATAAATGGTTGATTTTAATGGAGTTACTTATAGACCAATTGACCTCCATTAAATCCATTTATATAGATAACATTATTTTAAATGCAGACTGGTCTTTTGAAACCTATATCAGGTTTTTAACATCACTTTCATAAAGCATTCACAAAACCGGGTACCGGGGAGGATAACCCTTTTGGGACCCTCCAAAAGGGATCACTTCCGCCACGGGTTGAACTTGATCTCCCAACAAAGGCAGGAATTTGAAGATCAAAAACTGGGTAGACCAGGGGTTGGATTAGGATGGTATGGTGGGATTTATTGGGAGTGTGACATTCTGGTTGGTGGTTTGGAACATTAATTTTATTTTTCCATATATTGGGAATGTCATCATCCCAACTTTTTTCATAGGAGTTGCGAAAAACCACCAACCAGTTTTGTTGAATCTTAACTCATAGATGACGTGGATGATACCGATGTTCTGGCCAGTTTTTCAGGTGCTGGGAATCATTCGAATTCAGCCAGACGTGCTAAACGTAGGGAATGAGGGAATGATCCACAACCCATAGGATCCATGTATGGTATATATGGTAACATTTACCATCAATATACCCCCAATGTTAGCATATATACCATACATGGATCCTATGGGCAATAATAACTATCAATAATAATCCCAGCAACCCCCATTCCCATCCATTGCCTACGTTTAGCACCAGTAAGTAATGGCAACCCCGGATTTTACCCCATGAGTAGGTGATCATTGGGTACGATAGTAGTTCTACTCCCTAATCAACCAGGGTGATTTTATTAATCCGAAGAAATGCACTTCATGTGGACAGATGGGGTCTTGTCATCAACGTATATCCCTTGTAGTTTACAAAAGGGAAGGACTGCATAAGAATCTGGTGATATAAATGTGATGTTTGCGGGATGTTGAGATATTCCTGGGATAATAACTGGCTACACTGTTTTCGGCCTCCTCAGTTTTGTTTGTTGGTTTATAATCCATCTAACTACAGATATACCTACTACCATTTGACAAAACCTAGTTATTTCATGTTATGTCAATGTCACAAAAAACAATCTTTTGCAGGCTCCACTCGATTTTTAAATGTGGGTTTCATTTTCCTTACTAAGATGGCCATTTTAGAGTCTCCCCGCTACATATCTCTACTAATTTGTTGTTTGTTTTATTGGACAACGGTATTTTGGGAACCAATCCTTCATACAGTTCCAGTCTTGAGCCACACCATGCCACGCCCGCAAAGGATCTTCCAACAAAATATGGCCTAATTATGGCAATGGAAAATCCCTTATATACAGTTGAATTTCCCAAAAAGACTTCCATTTCAAAAAGGGGATGTACCCATATTTTCCCACAATTTCCTAGATTTTTTCCATTAAAACATCCATTTATAGGGGATTTTGGGATTTTCAAGCGAGCCATGTTTGATGACACAGAATGATGCATCGTTTTTGTTGGTTCCACCCATCACCGATGGTGATCTCCCAAGTGGCATGGCAGTTATTTCAGTGCTGATAACTTGGTCAGTTCCCCCAACTTCAACTAGAAATAGTTTATACTATCCCATAGGATCCATGTATGGTATATATGCTAACATTTACCATCAATATACCCCAAATGTTAGCATATATACCATACATGGATCCTATGGGTATGGTAACGGCATTTAAATATGTAGAGGGCGGGCCAGACTAGAAAAACAACGGCCCCGGAGGTAGTATTATTTCATACCAGTTCGTAGATTTAAATGTAGTTTTTCCGTAGTTTGTTCAACCATTACCATGAATCAACATCAACATCAACTATAAATATCTATAAATTACATTAACATCAACATATATCAACTATAAATTTTATAAATGGATCAACATCAACAAACCCTGGTGGTTTCAACCATGGCATCTGATGTTTTGTCAAACGCTGAGAGCCGCAGGATGTTCTGGGTGAGTACTCCATGGCTTGTTTGGATGGGAAGATGGTGACGCACCAAGTTGGGTTTTCAAACGTGATGAATCCTTGGATAAGCCGTTAGCTATGGCGTGATGGGTTAGTGATGGGTTAGTCATGGGTTTGATGGGAAAAATGGAACTAAACTTATGGGAAAAATGGGGTAAACATAGAAAAAAATGTGGAACATCATGTAACATCTAGGAAAAGAGTCTACAAAAGGTGGGGTTTTCCACATGTTAGTTTATAGGAGAGTACCCTTGGTAATAAAAACGTGGCTGGCTGGACAATTCCCTATAAATGAAGGTTTCTAGCTGAAAAATCACAGAGAGAGGCCTCCTGGTTCAGTTTTTGGACAGTTTTGTCTGGTAATCAAACATGGAAAATCCACTGAATTTCTAGATGATTTTCCAGTTGCCATGTAACTGTTTACTGGAGGGTTTTTCGACGTATTTTGTGACAAAAAGTGTTGGTGAAATTCCCGAAAAATGACACTAGTTACACCAAGCTTGTTGAAGTTGTGACCCATCACCATGTTTGCTGCCTGGATAGCTTGGATAGATGTTTCCTGAAATGGGGGTACCCATGGGTACCCCCAAATCATCCATTTTAGTAGGATGGATTTTCCCACAAAAAAAACATCCATTTTGGAAACAGACGTTTTCAGGTTAAACCCATATCATTTACTCTACGCTGTGATGAATCTAGGTTTGGAACATTTTTTATTTTCCACAATATATCCTTCCCATGGACTAATATTTTTCAGAGGGGTTGAAACCACCAACCAGTTATTCTTATGCAGGGTGGGATGATGAACGTGCTCATGATTTGTTTCCACAATGGCATGTTTTTGGGATGACATATAGCGTGTCACGTCCGGAAACCGACAGTGATGAGGAAATAACATAGTATATATACGGTATACGTATAACATAGTGTATAACCATATGGAGGGGTTCTTAACCATGGGATTCAATACGTTCCAATACTAAGTCATTAAGTCTAATGGCTTGGATGATTCATTACCTCCAATTTTCGGTTAAACGTCCATATGTTGGATATATTATATTATTTATATATATATATATATACATATACATACTGGGTCATTGGGAAATTACATGTAAAACCACACCCCCCCATTGATGTTTTGGGACTCCCATAGCTTGGGGTCAGCGGTGCGGTCACCGGCACGGCACCACGGCCAGGTTTATGCCCGCCATGAAGAAGAAGGAGGAGAAGGCCAGGGAAACACCATGGATTTCCACGACGGGTTTCACGGCGGGGAAACTTGGGACGAAACACGATGGATGACGAAACGTTGGTAGATGAATTGGTTGATGAATAGCCCCATTAATATATGGGTATTATATGGGATTATAATGGGATAATCATCTTTATAATGGGATTATATACCAATAATAGTGATTAATAATGGTTAATAATGGTTGATAATCACTGGTTGGTGGTGACTGGAGCCATGGAATTTTATGACTTTCCAGACTATTGGGAATGTCATCAACCCGACTTTCAGATATGTTTTATTTTTCATAATCTATGGGATAATCCTTCCCATTGACTTTCATATTTTTTCAGAGGTGTGGCTCAACCACCAACCAGATGATTATGGTAGATGAATAACATGATATTACGAACTAGTTAATGGATGTTAATGGATGTTTTTAATGGATGTTTTTAATGGATGTTTTTATGGATGTTTTTTTATGGGGTTTATAAAACAACAATACACATAACTGGGGGTCACCATCCTGTAGAAACTTGGAGCCAAGATTCGACAGAGGAATTAGCTGGATCCTGTTGGATTCGACATGTTTCACCAGGAACATATCACTGGGTCTGCTGGTCCACATGCTACGGGCAGTCTTGATAAATTGTTCCTTTTTTTTGGTACCCATCCCGGTTTTAAATGTTAAAAATGAATTCCCAGCGTGGTCCGTGTGTGAAAACCTAGATTCGATATTTTACGCCCCCGACTTGCGGCAACCCGGCAACTCCTCTTCCTTTTTTGTTTTTTATGTTTTTTCGGATCGAAATCGCAGGAAGATAAGAAAGACAAAAAGGATAAGGACAAGGACAAAGATAAAAAGGACAAAAAGGATAAAGAGGACACATCCGCGGAGTTTTTTTGTGGAGAGATCACGAACAATAAACCCCAATATTTGCCCAATGGGTTAAATATTTACCCTCTGGTAAACTAACAGTTTGTTATGGAAAATCATCATTTTCAATGGGCAAATCCACTATAAATGGGCCATGTTCAATAGCTATGTGGCTATGTTAAATTACCAGAGGGTAGTCGCAGATTTTCAGTGGGCAAACCATCCAATTTCAGTTGCGAGATGGTAAACAGCTGGGAGGACGCACGCTGGTGGGAGTTGCGGATAGATGATGGGATATTTATCTAACATGATCTAACCAACCTTATAGCTGGTTGTTAACCAACCATGATGGACAAAAATATGACTGTCCGATTGCAATTGGAATATATCATGAATATCATGGGATATAATTGAAACATAGTGGATTAGTGAGATATGCATACGGGTTAGTGAGATACTCAACCACCTTGATATATGATAGTTGGGTGTGTCTGAAAAAGGGGGAAAGCCGGTACACCCTCCAGATTGCCTTTTGAATAGGGAAGATGATGATGAAGCGGTAGATTCGGAATATGGTCTGAGATAGAATGTTTGAAGGCAAACCCACATGTCATCCTTTGGTCAACTAACATAGCTATCGAAAATCACCATTGTGATAGGTAAACCAACTATAAATGGTCCATTTTCCAGGGCTACTTTGAACAGTTGCAAAATCCTGCGCCAGAAAATCCCATGATAGCCACAGTGTTTCATAGGAATCCCAATAGGCATACCAACTGATGCAGGAGTTCGCAACCATCCATAACTATGTTAAATTATATACCAGAAACGGTAAAAAATCCTCATTGAGACGATATCCCCATGGGATTTGATATTTTTTCGACATCAACGAGCCATGGATAGACGGGCGCCCTGGCAGAAAAATCACCTTTTTGTCCCATGCCATCCTGCTGCTCGCAGGATGATAAGAAAAAGGACAAGAAGGATGATAAGAAGGATGCCGGCTGGGGTGATTCTTTGTCAAATGGGCTGTCAGTGTGCGTCAGTTTTTTTTCTGTGAATGGTTGTTGTTGGTTCTTTTTTCAGGCAAGTTGTCTTATACTTTCTTGATGGTTGGCAATATTGTGATAAGATTTCCGTGTAAAGATATCTAAGAAATTATAAGTTGCTGCATCTTTGAACCAATACCCTCTGGTAAACAAGCATAGATATCAAAATAAATATATCAAAATTGCCGTTCTAATAGGTAAATCAGTTGCATATGTGCCATTTTCCACAGCTATGGTAAATTGCTGGAGGGTATCAACTTGAATTCATAGCACAGCACGCAGAAAAAAAACTGAAATCATTTGGGGCATTGTAAGCCAGAAATAGAGAACGATTCCACCAACAGAAAAGATACCCTCTAGAAATTAAACATGATCAACAATAGCTATGTAAAATCAATATGTTTCATAGATGGGCTATCATACATGGATGGGCTATATATCATATCTGTAAAATCAGTATGTTTCATAGCTATGATGGTAAAGAATCTAAATCTATGGGCTATCTTCCATAGCAACCTCTTAAATTCCCAGTTTCTGTGCCTGGTCGTGACCAGGTCTTTTTCGCCGCTCCGCCACCTTTTCCGCTTCAGGACAGCAAGAAGAAAAAGAAAGACGCCGTTCAGCTGAACGCCAAGGAAAAGGTACAGGCCTGGTCGGTGGTTTGGAACATGACTTTTATGACTTTCCATATATTGATTCAGTTGGGAAGAATCATCATCCCAACTGACGAACTCATATTTTTTCAGACGGGTGGCGAAAAACCACCAACCAGAGGCGGTTAACAGATAGGACCCTGGGACATGGTTTTGGGTGTTTGGGACGGAACAAAACGGTTGTGGAAACTCCACAGGATTTTCCATAGGATTTTCCATAGGAAAATCACAATTTTTTAATGGACAGACCCACCATTTTTCATGGGTAAACTTACCATAACTTTAACGGAAAGATCCCCACCATGGGACCATTTCATGGTCATCCACTGGGATTTTGGGTGATGACAGATGGTCCCAAGAAATATGGTATGACCTTTCCGAGCCTGCAATCCTAAGCATTAGGTGATCCTGAAAATCCTAAGCATTTGGTCCAAAGTCAAAAAGACATGTTTGTTTTTTTTTTTCATAATGTCATAATGCTTAAAGCTTAAATTCCCACCGAGTATTTTTGAGTCTTAAAATCCCCTATTACATCCTAGTCCTAGTCTCATTTTACATGATTTTAACCCTTGGTTACTTTCTGGTAATTTAACATAGCTATTGAAAATATGAACATGGCCATAGAAATAGTCGATTTACCCACTAGAAATGGTGATTTTCAACAGCTATGTTAGTTTAGCAGGCCGGGTATATGTTATATTGATTTCTCATGTCCATCTTTGTTGGTTGCATCCCTGAAGTCGCATCGAAGTCGCATCCTTCCAGTCCTTCCAGGTTCAGAATCTCATCAAGAACATGATCTACGGAGAGTGGCTCAGCTGACATTCGGAAGGGAGGATGCGGATGGACCGGATGGACCGGATGGACCGGATGGATGCACATCCGGTTGGAGTTGAGTTTAGTCTGACTTTTTTTTTGTTCAGCTAATAGATGATATATATATATATATATTATTGATATATTAGCTATTTTTATCAGAACACTTAAAGACACAAAAACAAACTATAGGAGATGCATCCAGCGGCCCTATTTTCAGATTGTCCTCCAAGTTGGGATCCATGCGTTGGCGCGGCAACTCGTGACCTATCCTGACCGAAGTTCCTATCTGATCATTGCGCATCTCATCGTTGATCCTCATTTTTTGGCTCAAAATGATGAGAAACATCGAATATCATGAAATATCATGAATATAACCCCATATAATGTATCACATAATAATATAATATCAATATCATGCAACAAATTCCATATATCCATGCAATTATATACTTTTATATCGTTAATCGCATCGAAGTAAATCACCTACTGGTGACCAGATTCATGGAGGTGATGATGATGACTGGGGGATGGTAAACATGATGACATTGTTTCACCCAATATTAATACACATATAATCATATACGTATGTGTATATATATATATATATAGTTAAATTTGAGGTTATAAACCAACACACATCATGTTTATGGGGTTTATTGCCCCCCCCTTTGTAGAGTACATACATCAAAAGTAGTACCATGCTACCATCATCTACCATCGCACAACGCGCCACGACACAATGCTATTGAGGTCTGGCAAGAATAAGTCCATCACCACGGGGTGGGTCAATCTGATCGATGAGAAGGACATGCCACGGCTGACTCCTTGGGAGTTTCAGTTGGCGCACATCATGCACCTTGGCGGTCACATGGGGAGTTAGGAAAAATGAGGAAGAAACTGTAGAAACTTGAGCTTCATCAGCAAAAAGTGGCTGGAAATGGTGTGTTTCACCCCCAAAATCGGGGGCCATTTTGTGGCGGCAAGTTGGGTCATTTCTTCCATGGAAAGAAGTTGGGAAAACTCGTCAGAATTTTGGGTCTGTGAATGAGTTCATCAGCAAACATTGCATATACTCTATATATATACTGGAAACATCTGGAGGCAACGACTGAGATGAACTAGCAAGAACGGTTGAACAAGCCTAGCGGCCCTAGCTGGGGTATCCTTCATTGAAACACCCATTGATATGATAATTATCCCATACATGACCTGGTATGTGGCTTTGTCTGAAAATTGGGGGATGCCCCCAAACTACAATTCCAATAAGGAACATAGGGATTTGGGAGCCCCATTCTAAGAGAACACCGTTTTTACTTGCAAGCTGGTTTACATATCCATCAAATATCATCAAATCATCCATCAATGATATTTTCTAGAATGGAATTTGATAGAAAAATTACCTCCATATTTTCTAGAGGTCTTATAGAAAAAACACCCTCAAATCATATAGAAAATATGGAGGTGTCCTGAAATGGGGGTACCCTCAGTTTTCATCCATCTATTTGATTCTCGGATTTTCCATGAAATAGTCACCATCCAGCCAGCTCGCGGAGGGGGTACCTCCATGACTATGGAAACCCCCCAGTAGTTCGCCCCCACCAAAAGCTATGGCGCCTTGACTTGATCGCACCGCAGGGTGCAATTTTGCTTGTTGATCATGTGGTAAACTCGGAAAGCCAATAACAGTTACTACCCTCTGGTTATGTCATAAAATAGCGAACATGGTGATTTAGTTCCTGGATTTTTCCAATGAATAGCATGGTGATTTTTCTCCATAGTTTTTTGTAAACGTTTACCAGGCCAGGTATCCCCATTTCTTTAACCAGGAATTGGGGCTATACATCGAGGTTTATCGGGCTAGAAGCCATGGCTTTCCTGCAGATGATGGGTTTACAGCCATTGGAAGTTAGATGTTTTTTCCTGCGATCGCTTAGTAAAACTGAACAATCAACAAACATCGATATAAGAAAATGGTTATCACATTGTCAGAATGGGAAATTAGTTAAGGAGAACCACTAGCTTAGCCAGTACCTTACTAGCTTAGCCAAAATATGCTGAACCTCTACACCCACCCCACTAGCGGTGCGCCCGTCAGGCGAACCTCTATGGCGATGGAGTACAGCGCCAAGAAGAAGAAGGCCTGGATGAGCTGGTTGAGACTTAACAGTCAAAAAAAAGTATGAACAACTATTAATTAATGGGTGTTAAGTATCAACTATTAATGGGTGTGTTAACTGTGTTAACCACTATTTTTATGGCCATTAACAGTTACTGGGAGAGTTGATGCTTAAGCAGCTCAGTTTTCGAGACGTGGAATTCTTCATGATTTTTGTCGACCTCTCGCTGGGATGAATCAACATTCAACCGGTAATGTCAACCCCGGATTACCCTCTGGTTATGTCAAAATAGCTATTGAAAATGGCCATTTATAGTGGATTTACCCATGAAAAATTGTGATTTTCCATAGTTATGTTAATTTACCAGAGGGGTAAACCATGGTTTATGAAAATTAGGGGGGTACTCCTCCAATAGTCATGTCATTTGATACTTTTTTATGGTACCCTCCCAATTAAACAGCCGTTTACGGGGTTTATTAATCCAGGGTTGACATTGCTAACTTACTCGTTGATTTCACTAACATGGGGGGTTGGAGCCCAATCCGATGAGTTTTTGCAACAAATTGGTTTTGACGTGACCCAGGGTTAACGTAACGTCGTCGTTGTGGTAATGGGGCTACCCCTTTATCGCTGGATGGTTTCATGGAAAATCCTATAGATGGATGAGAACTGAGGGTAGCCCCATGACTTAGGAAACCTCGATGGTAAATTTTGGGGATATCACTGGGTTTTGCCTATTTCGCGGTCGGTGAAGGGAGCTATGCTTGTATCCATATTTTTGGATATTTAGCCAAAGTTTGGTCATGTTTTTTGTCTTCGAGCTTTGTTTTGATATGTGGTTAGGGCCATTCGTTTTTTTTTTTGGGGGGAAGTGAAAAGTTAGTAGTTTCTGGTTTGGTTTCTTTTCCTCAGTCACATTTAGGATAAACATTAGGACACACGGATCCCCGAGTTTCTCACAATAGTCCCCTTTATTTTCTCAGTATGTTTGGGATGGGTTGAAGGAACCAATCAGATCTTGTTTTAGCCTCACTTACTATGTTATATGATGTTATATGTATATAATTGTGTTTATTATACATATTTATAATAGAGAGACAGACAGAGCTAACTTTAAGCTGTTGTTTCCTTTCATGTTTGCACACCTCCCACTTATTACACGCTTGTTGCACAAATCACCATGATGTGAACGGCTGTGAGTACTACACTTCGGTTGATGGGATCCTGGATCCTGGATGATCCTGGAAGGTGGTACCCCAGCTATGTCAGCAGTTGGCGGAGAAAAATGTACCGACTTTGCCAACCAAATCATACTAGATCCCATTAAATCACTATTAAATTACCATGAAATTCCATAACATCATCATTAAATGCCAGTAAATCCCACTAAATCACTATTATATCACAAGTGAATCCCGTAACATCACCATTAAATCCCATAACATCACCATCCTTGCTGGCAAAACACCCATTCTGGATGCCTTCAGCTGCCTATGCCTCAAGGAAGTGCCCGACTTGAACCTCTACTACGAGATGTGTCAGTCCTTGGCCGATGCCATCGGGCTCATAAAGAAACAGTGGCCTTGACATCGTCAGGGGTCGGTCGGGGTGGTTTCACCATAGCTAGATGGGGACCGAATAGCTATGATATACTGGCTGGTGGTGACTGGAACCATGGAATTTTATGACTTTCCATATATTATTGGGAATGTCATCATCCCAACTGACGAACTCCATGATTTTTCAGAGGAATTGAAACCACCAACCAGTATAGATATATAGAGTGTAGTAAAAATAGCAATGACTTGGTGGCCCATGGTGGCCCATGGTGGCCCAACGGGGATGTGAACAAGAAAGTGGAACATGGTCTAGCCAGAATTCATGGCGTGCAGCATCCATGGTGCAAGATGTTTTTCCTGGCACATTTGCGAAGCCTTTGCCCAGGTATTTGCATGAGTTCCCGCAGAACTCCTTCGAGGCACGTTGAGTATGGCCATGGTGAATCCCTGGCTCTGCCACTGAACTTGACAAATACGAGGGAATTAGATCATTAATGTCCAACCAGATGATTATTCCCTCATAGATATTCCCTGGTTTAACATCACCTGGTTTAACATCACCAATAGAAGATTAGATCATCACCAATATGAGGGATATTCTATTGCTGATGTTAAACCAGCTGATCTCCAAATAGATAGACAGAGATGGGGTCTCCCTAGGATTTCACATGGGTCTCTCTTGTGACTTGTTTTCTGGGTTTGGAAAATTAAACATCCGTAAAGTCACAGTGCTGTGTATGAATAGTATAAACATAGTATAAACACTATTCACAACCCTGAATAAATTCACAGCACTAAACATCCAGACTCAGTCACTTTTACTGTGTTGGTAGAGTCACATGATGGGAAAGCCGGTCCACGTGGGTGGTGAAAAATTCAGGGTCAAGGAGGGTTGGTGACTAATAGTAATTTACCCATACACATATACACATATAGTTATATAAGTTATAATATATATATATATATATCATTGGAATTTCCCCATATACAAATGTGAACATGTGTATATACATACATATATATATATATAATATACACATATATACATGTACTAGTAAATATCATTAACCCCGAATTGTGGCTGATGGTGCTTATAATGCGGCCGGATAGATGTTGATCTTGTTCGTGGTACCCATGTGTTGCCCTACCCAGTTGATGACCTGCTACTCTGCTCTACTACATTCCCTTCACAAAGTGATTGAAATGCCAAGTGTTCAAGAGAAAGCAGAAAGACACAAGTGCATTTTGAGGTGACACCATCATATGACAATCATACATTCTAAAATCATATACATAACAGTCATGGTTAATCATAACAACATCCAACATATCAATAGATAATATATAACACAAACATAAATTATGTTTGGTCTTACGTGTTGTTTTCATTTTGATGGTTATTCTTTCTTTTCAAAAAAATCATTGGTTTGATGATGTGCTTATTGTTTGCTGTTTACAATCTGTGATATTGATAACACCTCTATAGTTGACATTATATAACCCTACAAACCTACAAAAAATAAAGGTTTGGTGGCCCCGGCACAACAGGTAGGCAAGTTTGATCAAACAATTTTTGAACACAATATATCCACATTTACCAGCATAATACGGACTGAAAGGTAGAATTTTGGTAGATTTTTTCAGACAATTATGGTGTGGCATTCTAACTTTCAATGGATTTTTTTTGGTGGCCCTGGCAGCATTCTAACTTTCAGTCTTGTGATATAATTGATATTATTATGTTCTGAACTTGCCACCCATCCATCCTTTCCTATCATATAAGTTTTTGTGTTGTCTTATTATTATGCGAGTTTATTTTGTGTTTATGTTTTGAAATATTTTGAATTTTTAACTGGAAAAACAGAAGACTCAAACACTTTTAGCATCTTCAGATTAGATATATAGACTAATAGACTAATACAATGTATGTTGCAGATGTATGTATTTTTTCAGATCTAAAGTGTCTAAACATGAGAATGTATGTATTGCGCAACAAGTGCTATGCAGAACAAATCAGTCTGTGGTGCAGTGGTTTGGCCGACCTTGGACTGGTGATGAAGTTTCCGAGTGTGTTCACGGAGTCATAATATCTCATTTGATATTTCATTGTACATATATATATATATATATATACATAATATACATATACATATACAAAGATATTTATATATAATATATATATAGGTACTTCGGACTCAAATCATTTCGAATCCTCTTAAATTCACATCAAATTCACATCAAACTCACTCATCAAACATCCCTAATATTTCTGCGGCAAATCCTCCACAAACTCGCCGTCGCCAGGACGTGCTTCCCATCCAGGAGGCCCTGGCATTGCAAAGCCGCTTCCGTGAAGGCTCCGTCACAGGTGTCGCTTGGAGATCTCGTCCGGTGTTTTCACGGGAGGGGACGTTGATTGGGACGTAAAGATTGGTGAAACCCCAAAAAGGTGGGGATAACAAAAACATGGATATATATATATATAGATAGATAGATAGATAGGTGTATGAATGATATACTATATATATATATATACTTAGTGAGAATTTGTTTGAAACCTTGATAGTTAGCAGTTTTGGGGATATAAAATGGGAATGATAATGATACAATGGGTAATAAGTGTTATCGATTTTGCAGAGACCCGCCTTTTGAGCATTGCATTTGATGTACTCTGTGTGTATGGAAACTGGACAGTACTTGGTTGGCAACATTGATTGTACCCCATTTATATATGAGATCCCCCCAGCAAAATGGGGACATCGTCGATGTGATTCCCCAACTTAAATCAGTGACTGTGCAGGTCTTACGTATTTTTCATGGTAGATATATAATATTATATATATATATATAATTATACATCATGATATGTCTATAGTCGTCTATAGCCTTTTTGTTATACTAATGTATTCTACAATGTGGTGCCCCCGTTCGAGCGAAAGCGTTCAGTTGCCTGAGAAAAGCGGCTGAATTAACTATGGTAAAAATAGTAGATATTAAACTACAGTATTCATGGGGTTTATAAACCAACCAACAAACATCACTGGGGGGCAGCACTTTGTATAGTTCATGGGCTTAGCCAACGATCCGCTTGGATGATCCCGCTGAGGCGAAATTCGATCTCTTGTGGTACCTGCAGAATGGCGCCCATCTCTTGGCTGGCAGACCCTTGGAGGAACCGGTGTGGTGGAGACCCGGGTTTTTTCGTCATGCTTGAAAACGATGTTTGTAAACGATAGTCACATATGGTAACACATAGTAATTAGTAACACATAGTAACTATGTCAATATCTCTACTATAAAGCCATATAAAACCTCAACAGTTAGTGGAGTTCTGATAGCAACTGTGCCGCGATGCTTGCGGCACCACCTTGCGGGATAAGCCTTGTCACCACGGGTGGCAAGAGATGCGTCTCGTTTTTTTTTGTAGGGTGGCAAGTGATGACAAGACCATTGAGATATGGGTTGAACATGGGTGAAATACATTGGTTGATCAACAAAAACATGGCTGAATCAACCAATGTTTGAAAACCCATGGCATATGCCAAACTTTTCACCAATGGTTTCACCTATGATAGTACAATCACCTATGGCAAATGGTGAAACTTCATCGTTGACATGGGTGTTTGTAATATCATTTTCCCATTTTCATGGATGAACACCGTTGAAGTTGAAGTAACGTTTGAACATGTTTGACAATGTTGTGAAAAAAATGATATAGATATCAGTCCAATATCATGAAAAACCATGTTGGTATATGGGTATGGATCAATACCTATTAATACCATTTTTAGGGGGATGAACATCCATAAATCCCAGCCATTTTGATGTGAACTACAGGGGTACTATTGGTTTTGACACACTGCCATATCATGACAGTCGACAATGTGGTTTTTTCACCATTCTTTGAACCATTGTTGGTACCTCAAAATCCAATGGTTTGGATCCTATGATTTTCCCATGTCAAAAACCGATTTTTTGGGGATTTGGCCCATTTTCAGACACAAAAATAAAAGGTCAACGAAGCATTTTATAATCTGAGTGTCTCAGACTTGATCTTGGACTATGTCAAAAATTTCGTCCAAAATATGTTCATGAAACATTGACCTTAAGCAAGGCTGACATCAAAGTCTGATTGACTCGGGCGGAAGGGCATGTGGATTTCAGATGATTTCAGGACCATCCAGATCCATTCCATGTTCAATCATTTTATGGATATATACTGATTGGTGGTTTGGAACATGAATTTTATGACTTTCCATACATTGGGAATAATAATGGTTATATATGTAAATTATGAACATTATGAAGTGTTGATATTAGTGTTTCCATCATTTTGTGGTCAATTGAACTTGGTTCCATGCTTCCTTCATGTCTCATATGCCGGCCACCGCGGGATCCCGGTGGAAGTTATCCAACAAAAAACACCGAGGCAGTTTTGCGAAGAAGCACCGCACCACGGTCTTCAAACCCTTCAAGATCCAGGAGTTGATGATCGATGCAGTGTTGCAGCCAGGAGCAGAGCTCAGAGCTGTCAGGTCATTTCTGGATGATTTAAGCGAGCGGATTTCGGGGACTGGAAAATCCAATTAAGTTCTTTGCAAGCAATGGAAAATAAGCATAACTTAACCATAACTTAACCATAACTTAGATGTTGTTGACTATCAAAGATTGACCATGGTTTCTAGTGACTGAAAACCATCAAGTGATGCCGGGATGCCCCACTCCGAAGCGCGATGGTTTTGTTCACTAGCCATATTGAGGTTTCAGTAAGATATACCCTCTGGTTATGACTAACATAGCCATGAACAATCCCTTATAAATGGAGGTTTCTAGCTGGGAAAATCATCTATAAATGGAGCATTGTCCAGTTCGCTATGTTATAACCAGAGGGTATCTATAAATTACAATATAGATTCTATAGATCAGATTATAACTGGGATTACAACTACAATTACAACTACAATTGCAACCTTTTTTTTGGCTGAGAGCTTCAACGTTACATCGTAGCTTCAACGTCTCTGGCATTTGTCGGATCTTGGGGAAAAATCAAACGGATATCACTGGGATGATCCAAAAATCCCATATCCATCCATATCCATATTATATTCAGGTTGGAAATCAATGTGAATATAATCATCCCAACTGTTAATTATGTGTTATAATCATTGTGAATCAAGTGTTATCATTTACATTTATTAATGTTTATATGCCACAATGTGGTGCCCCCGTTCGAGCGAAAGCGTTCAGTTGCCTGAGAAAAGCGGCTGAATTCTATGGTTTATAAACCAACAAACATCACTGGGGTTTATAAACCAACAAACATCACTGGGGGTCACCACTTTGCAGGATATGGATAAATGATGAAATGTGTTTATATAATTTGATTTAACCTCTAAAAAACCAGCAAACTTCCCCCAAAATCCCCGTAAAAAACCTTGGAGATATGTTTATGATTTCTTTCTACATAGTATACATAGAGCAAAATCACCAGCGGTTCATGGTGAACCAACGGAATTCACCCTGTTTTTTCAGGACCCCAATTGGTCTTTGGCATCGCACCGCCTGGAACGGGGAAAACCGCGGTGGTGTCACATATTCTGCCAGAAGCTCAGGGGGATTTTACAGCGACAAACCAAGGCGAGAAAACGATATGAGATATTGGGGGAAAATCATGACCATGAAATTTCCCATATGCGAACCATGGTGCTGGTATATTTACCTACAAAACTGGGTGATTTTTAGGGCAAATGTTGGGGCAAATGTTGGTAAATATTCCATACATGGAGCATATGGGTTTGGGGGTATACCGGAAAAACCCTATCTTTATAGAAAGCCACCCTCTGGACCCAGGTTGTCACAGAATTTGCCGAAAGGATGATGTTGGACGAATTTTGAATGAACCTTAAATGACCAGATCAAATTCATTGAGCATATCGAGCCGCCATTCTTGGTCCGAAGATAAGTCATTAGCAGATGGAGAATATGGAGAATAGCGGCAATCCAACATAGCCATGGACAATCTACGGAATTTCCTTCGATGTTTTTCCCACCAAACGAAACCCTCCAGGCTTTCCTACCCATCCCCAGGATGTCCCCAGGCTTTCCACGGTTGGTCACCTGTTGAGGCTCTTAAGGTCCATTAGGCGTTCCATTGGGGGTAGCAAATTTTGACCCACCACATGGTGATTTGGCCTGATTTGTTGCCTCCTGGAGATGCCTGGAGATGCCTGTGCCTTTGACATCCTTTGACGATCCAGCGTTTAGGAGCGAGGATAAAAAAAACATCAGCAACTTGAGTCACTTGGAATTTCGATGGATCACTACTTGGTGGCTCATCCCACTTAGTAAATGGGTTAGTTCACCCCAATTATAAGTGGATTAACCCTACTTATTATCCCATGTAAATCACTGGAAATGTTCCATGGGAAATTCCAAGCCATCGCCCGAGGAATCTTTTTCCTGTGCATACGCTCCTTGGTTTCAGTGGGATGGGACCGGGACAGTAACTTTTCTGCAGGCGGCCAGCTTCAACGTCTGGCTTTTTCTGTATGAAATAGCAACCGAAAAGAGACGAACATGTACGAAATAATGGTGAATGGAAGCTTTTCTGAATCTTTGGAGTAATGAGTCAGAGTCGTCTTCATCTGGTTGGTGGTTTGGAACATGAATTTTATGACTTTCCATGTATTGGGAATAGTAACCCCAATTGACGACCTCATATTTTTCAGAGGGGTAGGTATACCACCAACCAGTATTATTGGTAATATAACCACTATTCTTAATATAATCCCATTTTGGATGATTATCCCATAACAAAATCCCATGATATCACAGGAAGTCTTCTATGATTTAGGCAGCCATGTTTTTTTTTTCCGGTTGCAGCGACCTCACCAGAAATGATGATGGGAAAAAATACCGGCTTTTCAATGTCGGTAACTTATGGGCGGCACCTTGATGGCGCAGCTTTTGAATCTTAAAAAAAATATATGGGATGATAGTAATTTAAGATACCCTCTGCTAAACTAACATAGCTATTGAAAATTGCCATTTATAGCTGATTTACTCATTAAAAATGGTGATTTTCAATAGCTATGTTAAATTACCAGAGGGTAATTTAAGCCCATATGCCATGGCTTATGAAGTCTGAAAACAAAGCTGGTGGAAGTCCATGATTTCGATCAAGGTATCCCAAGAATCTGGTGTTTTCGGAGCTCCAAAGCTCTACAGATGTCTACAGGAATCTACAGGATATGGCCCTCTGGCCGACATTTTGATACCGGAGGATGTTTCAATGGTCTCGTCTGGATGATCTGGGCACAACTCGATGGAATACGAGAATTGGAAAAAAAAAACAATCTGTGGTAAATTACCGCAGGAACTCTGGTTTCCTATATATTCCTATATATTCCTATATATTCCTATATGATAACTATGATAATATATTGTTAATCCAGAGATGCATGTCATTGGTGCTGAGAAGTCCTGAGAAGTTTCTTCATCAATCGCAAACCATCCATTGGTTCAAAGAGCTGCCCTTGCTTTTCGATTCGTCCATATTTGGTCAAACTGGACCTGCAACATCCTGCAACAAAGGTCAACAGACTTGTGCATATTGTTGCTCTAGGGTTCAGTAGCAGCGTCAATGCCATCCAGATTTCCGAATTGTTGTTCAATGGTCCAAACATGGGTCCAACAATGCAAAACCTAAGATGCCCAGCAAGGGGGGGCAGTTTCTAAACAGTACCAGTCGACAATGTGTGCCTTGAAGTCGTTGATTAGATATAATCACTCAGACTCATAAACTGCTGCTTCCTGAGGCTATACCCAATAAACATCAAGAAACAAAGATTTCAAGGAATATCAAGGAATTAAATGATTCCGTTACCATCAATTTACCCATTGAACCATCATTTCTGGAGTACATCATTTTTCCACCATCTTGTGGTGAAATCTTTATGTTTTTGTTGACAAGACTCCATTTTCAGTAGCAATTTGTATTGGATGAACCGTGCCCAGGATTAAGTTCAGGGAAACCTACACGAAAAAGCCGAGATTTGAGCTACAACACACCTGCTTTTCTGTAGATTTTCCCGGAAACGCCATGCCGCCACACGCGAAACGCCAAAAAGTGGCCTCGGAAGACAAGGCCGCTTCTGGGACATCACGACGTCAAGACGCAAATGAATGCAAATGATGCGTACTATACAAGGGGAACCACACGAAAAAAGACTTTGTTCCAAGTAGGCGAAAGTCTGTCTTCGTTTTTTTGTTGGTACTTGGTACTCTTTGTTTTTTTTTAATATTATGATCAAATGATGTTGTTGCACTTGTTGATAGTTTACTATTGTTTGTTTATTCTATCTATGCCGTACCCAGAAACTCACAAGGCCTTACAAAAGGAGGCCTCTGGACAAAGGCCTTAATGGGGCACAAAGGCCTTAAATCTATATATCCCCAAAAATGGTCTCATATATTATATACCTATCAGATCAACCCTTAACGATTGTTTCAATAAGTTCCAATAGGACACCAACAATAACCCCGTTGGTAATGATCTATATGTACTTCCACTACACTGGGTCTTGAGCACTGTCGATCATGAATCAGAAAATTGCAAATCTGATTCATCTTGTTTTGTTCCGTGATTCCATATCCAGCGCAACCAAAAAACAACTTTTTTGTTGGGAGAACTCCTTCCATGCTTTATTTAGGCCTTTCCATTTTTTAATAATTATACGCTTTATCTGCGGCATTTGAAGGCCTTTCCACCGTTTTTCCACGGCTCATGTTTTTGTTTTTTTCAAACATATACGACACTTACCTGTTTTTTTCTTTTTCAGACATCATGAAATAGCCAAACATCAAATTTCCGACTTTGCAATTTTGTCCATTGATAAATCATTGTTTTCTATTCTACAGTATCATATTGAAATCCAGAAACGCCTAAGAACATCTCTTGATGAAACTTTTGGGCCATCATTGCCACTGGAGGCAAGCATTTTGGTAGGGCTATAGAGGGACCCGATTCTAGGCCTTTCGTTTCAAACAAGGTCGAGGCCTTACAAAAGGAGGCCTCTGATGCATAGGGTGTAGTTTATCTCCGGTGTTGCAGTCTTTTTTTTTTTCAGTTAAGAGACTTTGGAAAGATAGACCCCATTCGACCCAAGAAGTCTGTCTTTGAAAAGACAGTCATCTGACGGGTGGTCCACCTTCCAAAAATCCACTCCTGTCGCAGCAAACGCTAGAGGCGCGAAGTCCAGATAAGGAGCCGAAGTTCAGCCGTTGGTTTGAAACACCTTTCCATTGTGTTGTCAGACATAAGTTCGAGTTGAGTCTTCAATATGTGCTTGTCATGCAGGACAGTAATTGTCAATTGATAAAGACAAAGATAGGAAAAGCCCCCCAGCATTTGGCTTCGGCAGAATTCCCTGTTGAAAAAGGTAAGGTACCTTTTGTTTTTTTTCTAAGCGTAGAAATTCAGAAAACCTGGCTAAACCTTCGTGATTGGCTTGGTTCATGTGTTGTTTTTCCAGGAGATCCCTGCAAAAACCCACTATTCACCAAGCAAAATCTAAAGGAACTCTGGTGATGAGATGATTCATAGGTGTTTGATCCCATCAATTTTAATTAATAGGCTTTCCCATAACAAAAACCATCCAGCGATAAAGGGGTACCCCATGACTGGAAGGAAACCACCATTTATTTATGGTGTCAAATGTCAAGTCATTGGATATGCCTTAGTCCGATCCATGGTTTTTCACTGCCGATCCCCCATCGTGCAAGGCATATGGCAATCCAATCCCGCGGCGCAAGATTAGCCTCTGGTAAACATAGAACAAACTATGGAACATGACCATTTTTGATAGGTAAATCAGCCATATCTATGGCCATTTTCAGTAGCGAACTTTGGTAAACTACCAGAGGGTAGAAAAACTTCAGGACCTGGATCCAGTGGAGAGAATCAGATGTGTGCAGTGCATGGCGACGTTGGTCAATTCAATGTTTACCAGTGGCACCCATTACAATAGCAATTATAGTGATTCAATGGGATATTAATGAGATCACCATTGAATTGCAATTCACAACTTAGGTTTTTTTTGCTCCAAGCGTTGTTACATCCAGCCATCACTATCCCACCCGGATTGAATCCAGGTTTTTGAATATCATCGAATGCCACTGTTTTTGAATGGTAAACATGCCACCTATAAAAATTGTGATCTGGGGGATGGCTTAGTTATTGATTAACCAACATTTTTAATGGCTTTAAAATGGTTTGATGTCAAGTTGATATTGTTTAAATGCCAACAACAATCTATAGTTTCTGGTTGGTGGTTTGGAACATGAATTTTATTTTCCATATATTGGGATTTTCATCATCCCAACTGGTCCGAACTCCATCATTTTTCAAGATGGTGGCGAAAAACCAGCAACCAGCTATTATTGGTATTATAACCAGCTATTAGTATATATATATATATAATCTCATTGTTGATGGTTATCCCATAAAATAAACCCATTCAAAGCTACTAATGCCATGCCGTGCCATCTCTTGGTGCGCCGTTCCCAGCGCCGTTGCGTTCCCAGATCCCAGATATTCCCAGGACCGCAGCATCAGCATGGCCATCACCCTGAAAGGTAGCGTCATCACCGAGGCCATTCTGCATGGCTACAAGGACCGGTGCGATTCCCCACTTTGGAATCGCAAGATGGTGGGGTTTTCTTAGCAGCAAAATTTGTGTGTTTTATGGGTTGAATGGGGTTTAGTATGATTTTGAGTTTTCTAAGTTGGTATCGGTATAGCTAATATAACTATTAACAACTATTGTAATTACAACTACAGTGACCGGGGTTTATGAACCAACTTATCACCGGGGGACACCACCTTCTAGACCCTCCAAGCACCCATAAATGATGTAATGAGTAAAAGTACCAACATGATGGGATAAACATCGTGAAACATACCATTCTGGTAATGGGTACTTGGAGGGTCTAGGTATACCAGATATATATATATATATATATATATATATATGCTTGTCTACACCTTGAGCCTCAGTTTGTATCTGGAACACTGGGCCAAAACATGTAAAAACCATACGTTGTTTTTGGTAAACGCCAGCGTATCGAGGGTTAATGAAGCTTATTGAGCCACAATGATAAACATCTACTGGTTGGTGGTTTGGAACATGATTTTTATTTTCCATATATATATATTGGGAATTTCATCATCCCAACTGGTCCGAACTCCATGATTTTCAGAGGGGTGGCGAGGTATACCACCAACCAGATATTCGTCAATGCAGCTGATTGGTGGGTTCTTTTTCATGCGTCATGGCTTCAAGATGTCGATGTGGGGTCCAGGCCAGTTGCTGGAAATCCACGACTTCTATGGGGGGCTTTCAATAGGAATGCTTCACCGAAGGAAACAAATCGTGTGTATTTTCCAGCAAGGCATGTTTGACACCGGAGGGTCAAGCAATAATTACCCATCACAAATCCATTAATCATCAACAATCCATGAATCATCCAATAATCCAGTGTATCATAGTGTATCTCTGTTTTGAGGTGAAAACATCAAACAGATTCTGGATGTGCTCTCGTCGGGTCCAAAAAAGGTGAACCCCGCGCACCATCCGAAGAGCGTTTTTCAGATCTGAACCATTTGAGCAGTGTCCAACACACCAAGGAAAGTAGTTTTCTATGCATGATATAATATAATAAAGGATAATAAAGGACATTAATATAGGGTTTCCTGATCTATAAAGATAACTATACAACCCATGAAACAAAAAAGTGGGCCTTCCCAGATACAAGTTTACAGTTTACAGCCCCATTAGTTATTAACTATAGCTAAGAGTATCATAAATGTCAAAAACCATGGATGTTGGAGTTACGCCAACTTAGCTAACATCAATCAGCTATAAATCCCATGGCTCCTCACCATGTTTCTTAAGGTTAAATCACGGCTGCGGAAATGCAGGACGTGGAAAATCGTTCCGTGCGGCTACCGTTGGGTTGGATCGGCTTGCACACTGGCAAGGCGGGGGTTGAAAAAGCGCTGGTTACCCTCTGGTAAACCTACAAAAAACGATGGAACATCACCATTTTTTTATGGGTAAATCAACTATTTCTATGGCCATTTTCAATAGCTATGTTAAATTACCAGAGGGTAAAGAGATTGGGGTTTAGCCGTTTCAGCCACAAAAACATTGATTTTATAGGGGCATTATAGGAATTTTGTAGGATATGGACCATATGGATGTTCATGATGATTGAATGGGATTTCCCTCGGGGAATCTAACATGGCAATAGGAAAATCCCTGATTAGAAGTTTTTTTTTTTTTATGGGGAAACTGTCTACAATGTGAGGCCCCCAAGATATAAGTTGGTTTATAAGCCCCAGTAACTACTGTTATAAGTACCATAAACCATAGTTATAATTGTATGAATGGGGGATTTTTAATTGCCACATTTGATTGCCGAAGCGTATTCACCATTTATCGATTAGATATCGACGACTAGCAGCTGATCTACAAATATGGGCGGACCCCAAATTCTGCTACTTGAGTTTGCTATATATGTAATTAAACCTCCCCAACTGGAGTGGGGTATCTGCAGTATCCCCCATAAACCCAACTATCAAGCTAGTTTGTTGAAGGAAGTTGCACTTTGTCTACAGTTGGGTTGCTTCAAAGCATGTTTATTTGGCCAGACGTTCAGAATAAAAACCCATGCTCATGTATTGTTTCGAACACCGAAAAGCTGTCCCAAACCCATTTTGGGGGCAAATGTCAACACATCCTCAATAAAGCTCCATAGTCAAAACTACATCCAATATTTACCTTTGAATCATCATTGCAGAATGTCATAGTGTTCATTATTGTTTGTCATTGTTTCATAGACCATGATTTTGTAAATGATTTACACATATTTCTGGGTAAATTATAACGACCTCACTGCGACCTCACTGGAAATCATGGTTAATAAGGGGAATCATCCCCAAATGGCCTTAATTCAGGTGAAATATTATGGCCATTACCCAGATATTTGGGTCCATACAATTGCCATTTACCAATAGGGGGATGTGATTATTAGCCCCCCAAAGAAATGGCCATAGACCCAGCTCTCCCAAGGGAAAATGCGATGCTCTACTGGTCCGGAGCTGAGAAAAGGGGCTGTGAGGGTTTAGACGATGGCTAAAAACCATGGGATATACAAGGGGTTTGACCTCAGGAAGAATGGGATATAGTCATGTAGAAAATTATGGTGTATATATATATAAATATGTATATATTATATTATATTATCTTATATGATATTATATTATATTTTTATTATATTATATTATATATATATACATGTGTCCAACTTGATCGTTGTGGGTTTGATTGAACATGTTTTGAAACACCGGTTGATGTGTTCATACCTTTCTCCATGTTGACCTAACCAGAGCGACCAATCCCCGAATCACCAAGGATTTCAGGATGAATCACTCCCTGGTCACCTGGGTCGGGGGTGAATCCACATTTTCCCATGACTTTTCCAATCCACTTTTTCCAACTTTCCAACCACTCAAATGTGACTTCTTAAGCAAATCCACAGTTCAAAACCAGATTTTGAATGGTTTTTGAGCTGAGTTCTTGAGAAAACCCGAATTTTGTGGGGCCTATCCTTGATGTTGCTAGTGATATACTCACGTTGCTCCTAAAAAATCACAGCTACCTGTGGGACTGAACCATGTTAAACCTCCGTTTTTGTCAGTTCATTGTCGACACTATAACTACGTATGGGTAAAGCCATGGATACAACCATGGGTATAACCATGGATGTAACAATGTATAACCAAAATCAGCGTATGACATGGTATAACCAAGAAATCTCTTGAAAGATCACGGTTCATCATCTTAATTTCATCAATTTTAAGTCTCATTTTCCAGCTTGAACCCCGAAACTCTCGGAAAAAGAATCCATGATTCCCTTGTTTTTCGCAAGGTAAATCAACTGGTTGGTGGTTTGGAACATTTTTTCCATATATTTATAATATGTTATAATCCCATCATATAACCATTAACATCCATTAACATCCATTAACCATCCATTAACATCCATTATCCAGGTATAGTAAATCACCAGATTTCGCTTCCACCTGGCCATGAATTTCAGGATCAGATCGTCCGTCGCCTGGCGCCACCCGACGCACCGCTGCCGCCGGACGCGGAGTGTCCCAAGGGCTGCGTGGTGGGCGCCGCATGGGTGCAACGCACTGTGACCTAGCGGAGTTCATGGGGTTAAATAACCAGAGGGTATATATTAAATCTATATTATATCCATTATCCATTATCCATCTATTGTTAATAGGAAAATCGATCTTTGATTTATGGTACTCCCGAAACAGCTCCAAACACCGAGACTGAGACTGTATTTGGAGTTATTTAAATTGGAGTCTGTTTACACCTTCGATGGTATTTGGAGCACTAGGGATGATGGGTATATGTAATGGGTAAATGGATGTTTTTTAAAGCCATTAACTCATGAACTATGGATATGGTGGGTATATGATGGGTATATGATGGGTATATGATGGGTATATGGGTATAAACCTACTATTTAACCCATAGTTAATAGGTTTTTAAATGGATTTAAAATGGGTAAAACAATGCCATAGACAATCCCCCAGTCATCACAATTTTTATAGGTGGTATGTTTACCATTCCCAAATGGCATGAACATCCATTAACTATGGCTAACTTTAACTTTGAGACCCCACTAACTGTGGATTAGTAGGTGTATGTAGCTGTTTAAATCCATATATATATATTGTTGGTAAAACAATGCCATAAACCACACATGACTGGGGAATGGTAAGTTTAGACAAGCTATTTATGAATGGTGATGACATGTGACTGGGGGATGGTTTATGATTGTTTTACCAACATGAATGGCTTTAAAATCGGTTGATGTTGTTTAAAAACCTCCAAAAAATCCCTGGTTTTTCTGGGGTTGAAAGCTACTAAGGCTCAATTCATAGGGATGACATGTGGTGCTTACCTGCCACAACTAGCATGACTGGGGATGGTTTATGGTAAACAAAGCACCCATATTTTTTTGTGATGACTTGCGGATTTATGGTGACCTGGTGTGGATTGTAATTAAATGCTGATATGCTACAGTTATGGCCCAAAAAACAGTTATATATATAACTGAAAAAAACTCCTATAACTAGGGTTAGATATCATTATCAAGCAGCCATTTATTAACTGTTTTTGTTGGGCCATTAAGTGTATGTCCTAAGCAGCAAAAAACAACATTATCCAGGAGCCACATTCGTGCCACATTAAGATCTAAGATGGTGATATCACTGGTGATTTTGATGGTTCATCCCGAAAGTCGGGAAGTTCGGAACTAGGGATGATGGGATAATGGGTTAATGGGTAAATGGATGTTTTTTTTAAAGCCATTAACTCATGAACTATGGATATGATGTGATGGGTATATGGGTATAAACCTACTAATTAACCCATAGTTACCATTGCCATCACGGGATTCACGACGGATTTTTGTAGCACCAAGATTTTGAGCTCCACCTGCTGCAGGAGATCGTGCTTTTTGAGTCACCTGCTTAGGGTAATAACTAATGGTGATTAATGATGGTTATTGATGGTTAATGATGGTGATTAATGGTGACTAAAAAGATGATTTCACTTACTCTCTGGTAAATTTTCACACTTCGACCCTGAATTTTTCGCCATTGTTTATCACCACCTGAGCGGTGCCGAGTTTTTTCGGATGTCAGCCACAACGACCGAAGGTGTTTTTATTTGGGACTACGAAAAACCTATGTCATCACACCAAAGCATAGACACAGACACATTTTTTGCATGCTAGTTTGAACATTTACCCTCTGGTAATTTAATGGGAAAATCCACTATTTCTATGGCCATTTTCAATAGCTATTTTGACATAACCAGAGGGTAACCCTTCTTGAAATGTGCTTGTGGCGCACTACAATATCTTTGGTTAGCCACGTAGAGATATATTCACTATGTCCAATCATTGGCTTAGATGTAAACAAAAACCTATCATAAATCAACCAGACATCTCCATGGATTGCTGAAATATCCCAATTTGCTGCTGTGAAACCCAATTGTGCTGAAATCCTCGTCTTAGCTACTGATATCGTACTTGCTGATTTCAAAAAAAAGGGATAATTCATCCTTCCCATTGACTTTCACTCCATCATTTTCAAGATGGTTAATTATTGCACCACCAACCAGGTTATTATTAACCATCATCAACCATATAATAACATAATAACCCTATATTAACCATTATTAACAGTATATTAACCACTAACCAGTTTTGGATGGTCAACGATGGTACCGTAGGTGACTTTCGATGAGCTTCGGTCGCAGTTTGGGTGTACTGAGGCGGGGGCGTCTTCAGGGGCCGCCGAAGATTCATCGGTTTTTCTATGTGTTTTCTCTATGGGGGTTATTAATATGTATGAACCCATGGGTTGATAAATGCTGATAAATTAACCATTGATAATAAACTAAAGATTATTGACGAATCCTTATTACATTTATTATTATTTATTTGTTAACTTAATCATGAATCCTCAAGTCACAAAGTGGTGCCCAATGCCAAGCCCCTTCAACAAAAGCCCAAGTCTCACCAAGCACCTTAGCAAACTGAGCTCATTTGCGGGACGTGGAATAGCCTGGAATATATCGAATACAGTTGTGAATGGGGGCTGAACATACAAAAAGAATCTGGTTGGTGGTTTCAAACATCTTGATTTTTTCATAGTATATGGGATAATAATTCTTCCCATTGACGAACTCCATCATTTTTCAAGATGGTTAAAACCACCAACCAGATATTATTGGTATTCTAACCACTATTATTATATAATCCCACTATTTTTCTGATTATTCCATAACTATTATTGACTACTTTTTTTCAAGATGGTTACAACCACTAACCAGGAACCATGAAACAGCCATTGTTTCAATGGTCATTTTGGGAGGTTGAACCTGGCACTGGTGGAACTTTTAAAGCAAGGCAACCATTTGGGTTGGTTGTTCCAACATGTTTCAACACTTCTTGATATGTTGGAAGTAATATGAAGTAATCAGATCTACGGATCTTCAGCCTATACTTACGTTCGGTGGTACCCCCCAAACGTGAAATGTCTATTGGTTTATAAACCCCCATGAATACTATAGTTTTATATTACCAACAAAAACCATCGTGCGTTATAAAGTGGTTTATTAAACCCCATGAATACTATATCTAGATATATCACCATATATCACCAACAAAAACCATCGTGAAATTGGAGTTACCCTCTTGTAAACTAACATAACAGTGGAAAATCACCATGTTTAAAAGGTAAATCAACTATACATGGGCCATGTTCAATAGCAAACTGTTAAATTACCAGAGGCTATACCATCATATATCCCATTAAATCACATTGAATCCCATTAAATCCCATTGAATCACCATTAAATGAACGCGATTCCGACAAGGGGGGCACCACCGAACAAAAGAAGCATCAAACTCTCCTGGGATCAAAGTTGGCACCACAGAACGCACAAAGCGTTCTTTACGAAGCGACCACGGTACGAAGCCGGTAGAGGTATCTATCCCATATGCGAACCATGGTGCTGGTATATTTACCTACAGAACTGGGTGATTTTGTTGAGGTAAATGTGGGTAAATATTCCAGCACCATGGTTCGCATTTGGGTACTGTATTTCTTAAGTGTGGTAAAGCCAGTTTGCCACAAACCATCAACGAAAGGTTTATGATTCCGGTATAGCTTTTCAGGATGATGATTGCTATGACGAACAGTCATGGTGAAAGGGATGGTGACGACAATGCATTGGCTTCACTACATCAACATACATTCATCATTCATATTGTGGGATTCTCGATGATGAATATCTCCATGTAAGGAAGATTATCCATTACTATCCCCATTTAGCGATTATCCATTAACAGTTATTGTCCATGATCCACTGACTGATTATCCATTAATGATTATAGATCCCATCCGAAAATCATCACTCAATGATGGCTTTTATTTATGGAACTGGATCAGGATAATCACATAAACATGGGAGAACCCTGAACAAGAATATCCCATTGAGTGATAGATCCCATCATATCCCGTTTCATTACCCTCTGGTAAACGTTTACATAACTATGGAACATCACCATTTTTAATGGGAAAACTCACTATTTCAATGGCCATTTTCAATAGCAAACTGTTGACATGAGAAACCCACAGCAGTGCATGATTTTCCCTCCGGAACCTCCGTTGATAAGCTGGCCAGGCATGCCACGGCTGCTCGGCGAAAGAGCGGTTAAACGTACGTTGTTTCGGAACGGCAGATCCCAGCTGGGGTTTGTAAAAAAAACGGACAAAAAAGGACACCATGAATGGTTGATCACCGATATATATATATAAATAATTACATATATATATAATTATAGTATATATATATATATTGGCGAATATGCGTTATATTATAACCATGATATATCTGGTTTTAATTGGTTTTATATTGGTTATTTAAATGTTACCCTTTTGTTATTTAACATAGCCATGGAAAATAGCCCATTTATAGATGGTTTACCTATCAAAAATTGTGATTTTCCATGGCTATGTTAAATAACCAGAGGGTATTTCCGTTTTCCGGAAATCACATGGATTTCGGCGTGTCCACGTGTTTTTTTTCGGCAAAACCTATGCAAGAAAAACTGCGGGGTTGGAAATCTTTACTCTCAGATGTTCACCAAACACAGGGATAACCAACGACATCGACATTTTACTGCTTGGTGCTTTGGAACCGTGGAATTTTATGATTTTATGTCCTTTTTCTCTATTTAGTTGGGAATGTCATCATCCCAACTGACGGTTCGTCATATTTTGCAGAGGGCTGGCGAGCTCAACCACCAAGCAGTATCCCATTGAGTGATCCCATCATCATCATCCCAGCAACCCCCATTCCCTACTAAGCAACATCAACATTTTATGAAGATTTATGATCGAATATGAGGAAAAGTCAAATCATGAATCGAGTAGGGTTGTCATGAATATTCACCATATAAGATGAATTATATGGTGACATCCCTAAGTCATGAATCGAACATCCCATATTTTATGGTGAACACCCATGAATCGAATTAAAGATATCATCGAATCAAAGATGTTATCGATTGCAGCAGTGCGTTTCAGAACTGGCGAGATCAATCGCGACCGATTGGATCCATAAACGGAAAAAGACGGGTGTTGGCGCCTCCCATTTCATAATTTTTATGGCATAAGATGTGCGTCCCAGGTATGCGAAATGGCTCATAATCATGGTTATAACATGTTATAACCCAGTCAAATCCAGCTATAGAGGGGTTAGGAACCAGTTAATGACTGGGATGTTCATCGTCATATTCCCATCCAAGGAAAATTGTTGTTTTGGGCTATATCCGGTATATTCATGTATTGCAGGAAATCCACTTAAACTATGACTCACTGATAAACAACATCCTATTTTGTCCGACTAAATTATTGATATTCCACCATTTTGTTTGTCCCTAGACCCTACTAACCCCACTAAAGCACAAACAAAATACCAACAAACAGGCAAAGAAAGAAAGAAACACGCAATCAAAAACATAGACACATAAAACAAATATGATTTGTGTCATCTTTCTGAATTTTGTAGCTGCACTTTGAGAGTCCCCTGGTCCCCAACTGGCAATGATTGGGTTGCTGTGAACTAGGCCCCAATGGCGTTCTTCACCACGTGCCCCAGTGCAAATTCAGCGCTGAGCTCAGAAGATCAGCAGCTACATGGCAGTTTGGTCAACTCTTACTATTTAAAATAGTGTAATAAGGTATATTATAATATTATATATATACATTGACATATAAAATGCATATTAAGTGTATAACATATATTATCGAAGGAAGTTTAGAAGTCAAACTTCCGACAATATGGACAGATGAAAAGCATAGCAGGGAAGAGGCAGAGAGAAGAGAAAGATTAGAAGAAAGAAGAGCAGAAGAGAAAGAGTCAGAAGAAAGAAGATTCAGATGCGCGAAAAGGTAGGAAAGTCGCGAAACACTGTGTTTTTCCAATGATTTGTGGCTCCGGAGGGTTGAAAAGTAGGCTCGCTAAAGCGGCGGGTGCGGAGCCAGCTGGCCAGATGAGAG
>Ga0126342_10000525_pt1 | contig 42685 bp, 31 predicted proteins | sample Cyp1metagenome_FD_92528 | JGI IMG/M metagenome (GOLD analysis project Ga0126342, IMG submission 92528) | Coral microbial communities from Lord Howe Island, Old Settlement Bay, Australia - Cyphastrea 1 metagenome | ecosystem: Host-associated > Invertebrates > Cnidaria > Coral ...
CCAATTTCTGCGACTTTTGTCCAAAGTGGACAAAGACGGCCTTTCTGAACTCAGTTCAGATACCCTATCGGGAATCAAAAGACTCATAGACGAGATACGGTCTTTCAAGTGTGTGTGTGTGTGGGTGGGTTCAACCTGTCCGTTGTTTTGAGACCGGAGGGGTTTGGCCACAAGTTGGTTTGCTAGTAGGCTCTCAGGCTTTAGTGCTGTGTGGATGTCCCTGGAAGTTTTACTGCAACGATCACTGGGTTATTAATGGTAAAAGCCTCCAGCCTCCATCCTTTGTGAGTTGCAGAGTATGCTACTCCATGAGCAGTAGTTTGGTTATTTGGTTCTCCCGGTTGAGCAGTGGTCAAAGAGATTCTGCATCCAGTCTGGGGATTAAGCTGGCGGGGATTTCGCGTCATCTTCCTAGGCGCCGTGGTATCAGAAGCTGCAACTTGGTGGCAAGTTTTGGTAGCGACACCGGTTCTCATCCACAACACTAGAGACATGAGTCCTTTGTCCCTAGCATGTTGACCCTGTCTGAAATCGCATGAAATGGGATATAGGATGAAACAGGGCGAAAACACAACATAGTCGTTAGCGGTGGGCATGTCCTCCCCGAGGCATGCGCAATTTGGCTTGGACCTTATGGTTACTGGGCACACCCATGTCCAGCTAACAAGTCCAGTTGGAGGTTCGCCCGGCCGGGGATGGGATCCCAATGGATCCCACAAGATTTGGTATGGACAACGTGAAGATCCATGATACTTTTACGAACTTTTCTAGTATATCATTGAATCATTGGTGTAATGGTGCTGTCACACTATTGTAGATATTGTAGTGACAGGTCGGATGGTAAGGAGGCTACAACAAGCGGTCAAATCGGTCAACTGGTGGGAGCACTGTGGGAGCCGCAACTCGTGCAGGTCTCATGTGCGTGATCTCAGGCGTCGGGCTGTCAACATTGTGTCCACATCTAAAGCTTCATCGATGTTTTGTTTCTCCATTTTTCTTCGTTGTTTTCTTCGTTGTTTTTTCCCCCTCATCAAGACCAAGCCCCAAAACAACTAAGCCCGTTGTGGGATGTCGCTGACTCGCTGACGCTATCGGCAGGTGGTGGTGGGGGCATCCTGTCTGAGGCTCCATCCCATGGAGATGACAGCAACAGTGCCCTGGCCACGGAACAAGAAGTGACTGACTGATTATGAATATATTGAATATAGTGCCGTATAGATTGAATATAGATGAATATAGATTATCCATGATTATCCATTATGATCCATTCCACTTCATGAAAGTTGTGTTCAATCTGCCATGTTAGGAAGCTCGGATTCAGGATTTTGCTTGGGCGCTGCCGTTCTATACGAGATTCGGGGCTAGATTTGTGGGATGATCTCCAGACAGCCTGGCTTAGGCTATGGCTTCTATGAAGTCACGGTGGATAGGTCCCAAGGGTCCCGGCTCGCGAATTTCCCGACGGCTGGATATGCTGGATGGGATCGCTGGTTCCCGTTTTGACCCTACCTGGATGTGCATCTCAATTTGTTGCTTGCCAATAACCAATACAAATAGAAATATATATATATATATAATATATATATATATATATATTATACAGTACATATTTTTAAATATCGTGAAATATATATTAATGATATATATATATATATATACATAATGAAATAATAATACAACATATAACTATAGATAAAAGTAAACACATGCATGTATATAACATAGTTACAGTCACAGTATAGACAGTATAGATGCCATTATCCACTTGCCAATTGTGATGCACAACACTTGCAGTGAGTTTCCCCAGTGCCAGGGATCATATGCAGCTGGAGTTAATCAACTTCGCTGGCCAGGGCCTCAAAAACAGCTGCAGTTGGGGTTATGGCCTCCAAATCTGCAAAAATATAGGGTTGAGCAGCGTCCAACCACCGTGTTGATTGATGATTGTAAGGAGTTATATACTATTATAATCTATTATATATATATATATATATACATACTGCCCAAATATTCATATCGGGAATTCTAATCCTCCATTCTTGGGATCTATTTTAACCAGAAAGAATGGCGGAGGGTACTGGAAGACGACCGTCACGACCGTCCTGCAGGCCGTTCCTTGGGGAAGTGGCGCTTGCATTGGCAGAAAGACGCCCCGACCCACCATGAGGTGGTGGCGGAGAAGCCAATGGCTGTGCCAAAGCGCCATCAGACGGCGTTATCGAGGCGGGCCTGGTGACAATGATATATGATGATACCCTCTGGTTATGTCAAAATAGCTATTGAAAATGGCCATTTATAGTGGATTTTCCCATTAAAAATGGTGATTTTCCATAGTTATGTTAGTTTACCAGAGGGTATATGATATATATGATAATCTGATAATATATAATGATATAGTAAACATTAATTAATATAATTAATAGACCCTCCCCCTAAAAAAAAATAATAATATCAAACACCTCCTAGAAACCATGGTTTAGTAGAGAATTTCCACATATAGTAATTAATTGGGACCAAACAATGGGTGCTTAATATTAGGGGGACGGTATTAATCAACTACATAAGAATCAGTATATAATGTTAGTAAACCCAACAAGAGACTGACCACTTGGGACAGAAATTGCAACCCATTGTTGCCTATTTATGGTAATATCGGGGGTTGTTTATTAACATATATATATATATCAACTAGTTTACCACATTCAACACGTAAGACCATCAATAACCATCATCAACCGCAATTAGAATCCATTTTCCCGAATCTCAAATACCACCTCCTAGAGAAATCCTGGCTTAGCATTGGATTTGTTGATTGGGGGCCATAAGGGGGATTTAGGATATTTATACAAGCTTACATAGAACGATGCGACTAGAGAATATTGGCTGAAAATAGGACGTATGTAATCTTCGGCACTGTTTGTACAAGGACATGTGCATAATCTTGCATGTTAGTGTAATCTGCAAATATGCGAACCTATGTATCTCCTCCTTGTGGATATTGGATGACGTTATATACGTGGCCGTATGCGCACCAGATCCATACAAATGCCACACATGAAAATTGGAACTGCACTGCCCACTTTATCCGGTTCATGAACTCCTCCAGCAAGTGTTGTGGGGAGCTAGACATGCAATACAGTGTCTGTAGCACGCCATGAATCTTTCTTGCAATGCTCATTGGCAAACTGACCCATCAGTTTGTCAAAGCATTATTATTATACATGTTATTATATTCAATGACTACTGTTCTGTGGCGAGATATAATGTTATGGGCATGCAGCATGTACCGTACATTTGCATATATCGGCATGCCTCCAAACCCATTTTCCAGGCCGAGGGATGCCCTACCAGAACCGGCAGATGTCGAACCTGCAAAAGACACTCTACCAGGCACTGTTGCCAAAAAGCCTGAGCAGAAGTTACTTGGCTGCAATTTTTAACCTGCAAATCGTGTGAATATTTGATGGTGCTTGCCATTGAGCATCTCAGGGCCTGTGGCTTCTGGTGCCAGCTCCTTTCGTGATGCAGCTATGGCAGAGATTCTTCGCTTCGCTTGGAACTGCACCATGAATCATGACCTTAACAAAATAGCTTTCTTATGCCAAAGGCCGGTTGCTTCTGGTCGCCACGTAGAAATGGAACCACGAGTCACAGATTTTGTGACCTTCGAAGCTGGTTACATAAGCTTGTACATGTTTGAAGATCTTTCACCATTTGGACTACCATGATCCAACTGAACCCCCATGGATTCCCAGTGAAGCCATCCATCCTCACTTGGCCATGCGCAACCGGCCGCGTGGGCAGCTTCAGTCACTGGCCAAAGCCACCGGCAGAAGCACCGCAGCCACCGTGCCAAAGGTGCACAGTGCGACTGGTCGCGACGACAACCGCTCCCGGCTGCGGAGGGTCTGAAAAAAAGGGTCCGTTGTGTGATGTGCAAGTTGAAGGCACGGGGAAACACGGAGTATGTAATCCCATGTATTTTGCAATCCCACATTCTTGATATATCTTGGGTATTGTGACTTATCTTGGGGTGAGCTCAACTTGACTGATACCCAAATGGGGGGAAGACGGTATGGAAAGCTTGGGTGGCATCACAGCGCCATGCATTCAATATATTTCATGACTGGAATTATCTTGGGAGACGGGGTGCAGTTTCTGCATAGGCAGAACCACGCCTTCAGGTTGCGGCTTGAGCCGTCCATAACACATCCAGTACGCAGATAAGTGACCTGAACCAGGCGCTACTCAGCCAGCACAACATCGACTTCAGCGACTGCGTGGAGAAATCTGACCTTCAGGAGAGTCTAGTAGACATCGCCCACGGATTTCCATGGATTTGAATAGTGAACGCCAAGAAGTTAGACATGAAAACTATAGAAATCCGACTCGAAGCAGTTGAGTTGCAGGAGCGTTGGCGGAGCTTTTGCACGCAGAATGAGGTCCGCCCAAGCGCTGGTCGACTTCAGGGGGGCGCCGAGTGGCTGGTTTTTGGCCTGCCAGGTTTAGTGGCACACAGGACACAGGACCAAACTACGAAGAAAGGCTTTTGGATCTAAGTTGTTGTGAGAAAGTCCATGAGGCATCTCTTTTTTTGAGCTTCCATGTAGATCTCACTTGGGTATGAACCTCCCATGAAAGTAGGTCATTTCCACATCAGATTCTCATGCCTGGACAGCTGGATGATCGTTCAAGGTCCCAGGGCGTCAAAGAGCCACGGCCTCGACAGCTCCGAGGGCAGAGGCCGATCTGTGTCTGCATTTGGCAGATACCCTCTGGTAAACTAACATAACTATGGAAAATCACAATTTTTAATGGGAAAATCCACTATAAATGGCCATTTTCAATAGCTATGTTAAATTACCAGGGAGTATCACATCACATATATAGATCAGTTTACATATTTTACATATTAAGAATGATTTTACTTTGTGGATGTTGGGCAGTTACTTAGTGGGACTTTTGGGGCATTGGGCTTACTTATGTTTTTTGGCTTTCAAATCTTTCAACCACGTATCGCTGTTGTCGCAGGCGCAGAGTTCTCCGCCGGCCAAACCCAGTGCCCAGGCAGGTTCCACCGCAGGATCAAAGAATATCAAAGGGGTAGACAAGAGACAGGAGGAAACAATGGGAAACATACTGCAATAGCGTACATATGGTAAAGATCATTTCCCAGGAAACAAGGAGACGTCAAATCAATCCAGCGAATTGCAGCTGATTGGCTACCAGGTAACGAGCCGGGACCGAGAGGCCAGCGACGGAATGGGACCTTGGAAGGTAGGGCAGATCCTCGTGCTTTTCACATGTTGTCAGATGTCAAGAATTTCAATTTCCCTTAGAATTTCTTTGATGTCGTTGCTCCAAAAACTCTTAGTCATTGCTCGTGGGGTGCGCATGGATATGCGCAATTGAGCCAAACTGTTTCGATTCAAGTCGCCTCCAGAGCTGGTGACCAAATTGGGTTTGTGATGGTATGTGTCAAAGGCGCCAAAGCACGCGCACATGCAGATGGACAAAAAGACAGACCAGTGGATTTGGTTGCCTAAGATGTTGGCACGTGGGTGTGTCAGTCTGCAGATGCATTGCGGATTGAGATGATTGGGATGCAGTGCAGCAGTGTACCGCGAAAAAAGACCGTGGAGGAGATTACAGGTTCCATCAATGTACAAAGACCATCAAAGACCTATGTAATCCTATGTGTATCCTTTTCTTTCTACCGGACGTTTCTGTCGTATTCATTGCAAAATGTGAAACATGTGAACCAAAAAACACGAGGAAGTCTTGCGGAAGTTTCCATGCATTTTCGAAGCTGTTTTGAGGTTGTTTCAGGTTGTTTCAGACCAACAAATGGTTTCAGACAAGAGCATTGTCTAAGACAAATTTGATTCAGACAGTAATTTTGAAAGTCGTTTTTAACCAAAAATCGTGTTGTCTTGGGCTGAAAAATGGTCTAGTAGAAAAAACTTACCAAATAGATCTTAGACAAAAGAAAACCAATCAAGTTTATTGGGTAATTCCTTCTCCGACGCGCACCCCCTGCTTTTGGCAAGGGTCGGCGGGTTCTGCCATAGTTTTTGAAAGTTTTTGACAAATCGTATGGAAATATATGTGGTAGACAGATGCATTCTGACATTATATCTGGCATTTTTTCTGGCATTCTATTTGGCATCTATTTTGCATTCTATTTGGCATCCTTTCTCGGGCCTATGTTCTGACATTTTTTCTGCTATGCTTTTTGGCGTTCTATTCTATCCAGCGCTTACTTTGTCATTCTATCTGGTATTCTATCTGGCGTCTATTCTTGCATCCTATCTTGATTCTTTCTTCCATGCGTTTTGGCACTCTATCTCGCATCTGGCATGTATTCTGACATTGTTTTTAACATTCTTTCTGGCATTCAATCTGGCATTCATCTTGGCACAAGCAGGGAAAAGGAGGTGCGAGCGAAGGAGTGAGGAATTGCATTTTTGTTCAAATCTAGAGGCCCTCACCTGACAGGCGGGGAAATATTTTATTTCAGGTTCATGACACGCGAAGTCCCCATGAACAGAAGCTTCCGATACCAGGCCCAGGAAGAGGTCTTGAGGATCCTGCCCTTGCGGCGGGAGGCAGGGTGTTTGTGAATGGCGGAACAAATTGAACGGATCTGACAACCTTCAATATGATTAATACGTTAGGTTTGTGGATGTGTTCCACAAATTCCACATCCACCTGTTTTTGACATGCGTGTGAGTAGTTCCTCTAAATTTTGGATCAGTTTGCCAGAATTGGGTGGATTTCCATAATTTTCCATGGGTATGGATGTGGGTCCAATGATTGTGCTGGTCAGGGGTCCCATTTCAAAAACGTACTAGGCTGTGTACCATTGGCTCCCATGGTTCCAGGCCTTCCGCACCACTACAGAATGGGCCTTCACGGTGCTGGGAGTCACTCGGCGGCCTGGCAGTGGGTGAGTTTTGTTGCAGATGAGTCTGCAGTCCACTTCTGTCCACTTCAGGCATGTGGACCCCTAGTAGCACTCCTGGTTGCTCAGCGAGTTTTTGCCATCAAAACTAGGATTCAGTTGGGAGACCCTGTGTGCCTCCAAAGAGGAACGACCAGTCGGATTGTTGTGATCCCCAAACACCCAGGCTTCCTGCGAGCCTGGTTCTGTCCAGCGTCGGGCCCTCAGGTCGGCCATGGGTGTGTTCCATTGCCACATGGTTTGCACCCTAAGGAAGCTACCGAAATCTCATGCGGAAGCTGCACCCAGACAAGGCATGGCAAACTGTTTGGTCATTGGCCATTGAACATCCAAACCACAATTGGATTGATGCTGTAAATTTGATGCATTTTTTCCATGCTGATTCTGTTTTGTGGTCAACAGTCTTGAGTCTGGAGTTGACAGTTGACGTTGGGTTTCTGGGTGCACTTGGATATACTTGAATTTCATTTGGTTTGATGGGCCATGGGTTGGCTAACCTGCAGTTAGCAACCCCATCTCCCAATATGACTGCTGATCTCCTTGAGATGGCGATGGAGAGAGAGAGAGAGAGAGAGAGAGGGCGGGTAGGTCATTACCTAGAATCATACAATTTTAATCGAATTCGATCCACTTACCTAACCAGAAAAGGGTCATGAGTCATTACCTTATAATTAGCTAGCTGAGCCAGCCACTTATAAACCACCCAACCTGACCTGTTTAGGCCAGTCAGTTGAACCCCTCATGCCTTAGGTGACCATCACCGATGGTGTTGAGAAGACCACGGCCCTTATCCGTGAAGCCAAGGAGAGAGTTCGTTGCAGTGGGACAACTAGTAAGGCTTAGTAAGGGATCCTTCATTTTACTGGGAATTAAATGTGATCAATGGAATCTAATGGGATTAATAACCAACAAGAACTGGGTGTGACTGAAAATGGATCAGTTAAGCTGCAATCTTTGTGGCAAATCTAAGTGGGAAAAGGATGAACAATGAACTATGGCATACCATGGCTCAAAACAGGGATACCCTATGATACCCTAGCTGCCTTAGCTTCAGACAAACCCAAATCTCCAGCCGACGGGGATTGCCACAGATCGCATGTGGGCACCAGGATCTCTGCGAGAAGAGCTTCTCCAAGATTGTTTGTCCTGGAGCTCCTCGTGGCTTGAGGTTTGATGACTGGCGAGATCCGAAATCCCAGAGCATCCTAAAGCGACTGGCGAATGGGAAAATCACGGGATAAGGGATTTCACCACGCAAAATGGGGATTTCATGATGAAACATTGGGGATATTGCCTGGCGGCTTGAAAGCACCACATCATGAGTGAAGATCCTTGATGGACACGGTGCCTGTGCCTTGATACCAGGTATGAGGTGTTGGATCGTGAGATGGGGCACCGGCGCTACAGACTACGTCTGCATCCTAGCAATGACAAGGAAGCAAAATTGTTTACATGAAGCATGATGAGTCAGATTTGATGGGCAGGATATTTCAATCTATTTCATGATACATGATATTTCCTTGTGGCAGGTTGGCTGGCACCAGAGGGGCCCTCTCGGCATGTTTATGATCAACATTGATCAACTATGATCTGTGTCATGCCAGGTGCGCTGTAGCACCTGTTTCCAGGCGTGGCGGCAAGGGCTGTTGCTGCCATTGAACGGAGCTACTTTTGAACCAGTGAAGCCAGGTATAACTCACTGATACTCACTGTGTTTGGGATATGAGGCCTCATGTTGGTGTTTGGCAGGGGGTATCAAGAGAATGGGCTTGTTGCAATCCGCGGCAACACTTCTAGTTTTGGTTTCAGCCTTGAGCAAGGGCATCCAGCGAGGTTCCAAGTTGCACCATCTGAGAGTTGCCATTTGTGCATTCTGTCCCCGCCACATGCCCCTTGATATCCCTTGATCCCCTTGAGACTAGCTACGCAGCTACTCAATCACCCTTAGGAGGACCTTCCAAGATCTCGCCATGGCGCCGCGGCATCGCTTCGGAGTTCTGGTGATTCTGGTGGCTGGTCTCTTGTTTGGGGCGGTGTATCGTCAAACCTTCAGCATCGCGCCATCGCAGCGTGTACCAAGCGTAAAGCTTCAAGACTGGGAGGTGGAGGTGTCTGAAGAAGAAGGCCCCGTTGGCATCTGCGGAGGGATTGTGGAGGGCTTCCTTTTGATGTTTTTTATTTTGGGGGGATGTTTTGAAGATGTCATGGTCACACTTGCTGGTAGCAGCCTTTCAGTTTGAAAAGCTCCAAAGATGAGGCGACACATCCAGTAACAAAATCCAATCCAAGACATCCTGAGCTCGCACACTATATCTGTATATCTATAGATATCTATAGGATTCTATAGGTGTGTATGTATGTATATACTTGATGCCAAAACCATGGATGGGTGATGATGGGTGATGTTTGCCCATGAAGAGCTAGTGCAGGGCGGAGCTGCTTAAGTGAGTGTGAGTTGTACAGAACGCCACTTTTCTCACATGTTGCAGTGTGGGACCTCTTTTATCATCTTTTATCGCCCTAAACGCAGAGAATTTCGCACTTTAACCTGCCAGACAGGAGCATGTAGAGATATAAAAAAGTATTCATACAATACATATCTACATCATTCCAGAATCATTCCACATCATTTCAATGGAGACTCTATTATTTGTGATTGTTTTTCAATGCACTTATCATATTTTACAATATTCTATCATTGATTGTTAGTTATATTATATTATCTTACATTATTTTATATCATATTTAATTATATTATATTATATTATATCATATTTAATAATATTATATTATATTATATTATATTTAATTATATTATATTATATTATATTATATTTAATTATATTATATTATATTATATTTAATTATATTATATTATATTATATTATATTTAATTATATTATATTATATTATTTTATATTATGCTTGTGATTGATCTGTATTTCTCACCTATATCTGTTGTCATCTCCGGCATAGGTGGCCGTGGCCTCGCTGCGGCCACCCGTCAGCGCTGCGCCGCGGCACTGCGCCGCACGGGCTTCGCCGTGCTGCGCGGCGCGTCGCTCTTCGCGGAGGCCGAGCTTCAGGCGGCGCAGCGCACGGCCACGGCAGAGCTGCGGAGGGTGCAGAAAGCCACCGAGGAGCCGAGGAAAAGCGGTCGGAGAACTCGGGGTTTCACCAAGGGAACACCGAAAACCATGAAAAGTCATGGAGAAACTCGGAGAAACCATAGGAAAAATCGTGGATCTGGTTACTCCAATTGGTGGAACAAGGGAAAAGCAAGGAGAGAGAGAGATCTAGAAATGCTGGTTGTGCAATGGATTTTCAATGTTTTGTGTTAGATTTATTTAGATTTAATTTAATGGAGGGAGGTAGCCCATGAAAACCTATCTACAAATGGTGGTTTTTCAGTGGATTTTCCTAATATCTGTGTTAATTGCAAATGAAGGTTTAAATATTGCTCAGTGTTGTTTGATGGGTTATAGTTATAATATTCAATTATCATGGTTGATGCAGATGATGCAGGTTATTGCAGGTTGTATGGTTAGATGAGTTAAATGCTTATTATTTCTTACATGTTCCACGGTATTTAATAGTATAACGTCATATTTCTGGAGTGATAAATGGTGTAGGGACCGTAGCTTCGAGCCTCAGGAGCTGGGGCTGTTGCAGAGGGCACCATGGATCCCAGGCCTGTTGGATTTCTGCAGACTAAAGGTCTTGTGAAGACCTCCCTGATATTATCATATCCATTAATATCCATTATATATATATAGATATGAAGGTTTCGGCTCTGCAGGGTTCGACCGTTACCCTCTTTGTCGGTTAACTTAGCGGGACTCTGAGCAATTTCCCGCGGGTGCTTTGACCAGCGTTGCTGCCACTGCATCTTCATTTCTTGCGCTCTGGTGGGACTGGGCAGCCCACTAACGCCATTGCTCTTTGACTTTGTCCTGACATCCTCTGGCACCTTGGTATCTGCACTTGCTCTACCTGGGGTCCACTGTGTATGAGTCGGGCACTGATCGTCTTCTTCATCTTCATTTTGTTCCTTGACGAGGGCTCCTTGCACCACGGCTTTGGCTGGGCAGAGGCGTGCTGCACGCAGAGCACGAGCGAGGGCAAGAAGGAGTTTCTTCCTACATCGTCGTGGCTTTGTGCGACTGGATTCTGCAGGTTTGCGAAGAGTCAAGAACAGCTTGAGCCAACATCACTCAAGAGATCCTGCTCTCCTTCGGCTCATTTCCGCAGAAATGGCGACACAGAAGAGCCCAGCTTGGAAGTGCATCGACTGTCGGCGCATGATCAAGGGGAACGACATCTATTGTCCCGCTTGTGGACAACACTGGGAGGTTTGCATGGACAGGGACCACCAGGATGTTGCAGCACAGGACACCCATCGTCCGCTGACGCCATCTCGCCACTCGACTTATCGAGGGCAGACACAGGATGCCAGTTGGAATTGGAATCGAAGACCTTCGCAAAGCCCAAGACAGAGACAACGTCCAAGCTCTCGTCGTCAACATGGCCATGGTGGAGATCCACAGACCAATGTTTTGCAGAAGGGCAAAGGCAAGGGAAAAGGCAAAGGAAGTCATGGTCGTGGGAAAACAGTCCCACAACAAGCACCTGCCCAAAACGCGCACAGGTTGGGGCAGGAAGGCATGGCACCATTACCTCCTCCTCCACTGCCACCGCAATCCAGTTTCGGAGACGCTCCTTGGACACAGCTTGCACCGCCTTTCCCAACGGCCAATGCGCCTTGCCAGGAAACCCACTTTCCGTCCGAGGCAGATCAAGCTTCGAAAAGTCCTGGGCGTCCTCAAGAAGAACGAAACGGAACTTCCACCGGAAGTTTCGGAAGTGGTGAAGGACACCAAGCTCACCGAAGGGCTCAGCACTATCAAGAATATGCACGACGCAGTCGAGAACCTAGGAGTTGCTCAGCAATCCTTCGAGAAAGCTTGTTTTGCTCGAGCCCAGAACTTAGCTTCATGGAGACAATTCCTGCACCTCTCCGTGCAACGTTGGCAAGAATACACCCAACACTTTCTCTCGCAGGAGAAATACAACTTGGAGCAGATTGCAACTGCCCGCGAGGCGGTTCAGAGTGCACAAGCCATTTTCAAGAACCTGCAGGAGAAGGGTGTCATCACCATAGATGCAGAAGAGGATCCGGCCATGATGGAAGAGGAACCTATGAAGACGGAGAGTTCAAGGCGTATCCAAGAAGGCTTAGAGCACATGACCACCTCCTTGGAACAGCTGGCGAATCAGGCCGACAAGGAACATGCAGAAGAACAGCAGTTGAAAAAGAGAGCTCGCAAGGAGCCACCAGACGACACAGGCACTTCACTGCCTACTGTCGCACCATCTTCTGCTTCTGCTGCCTTAGGCTCCAAGGCTATGGAGCCTTTTGCCCAGGCTCACAGCGGATGACAGACATGTATCCCTGTGGACAGCCGGCCGTATCCAGCTGTCTCATTGACCCTGGATTGGGTTGGAGACACACAATTGTGAATGAACCCAACTTCACATCGACATGGGAGGCTTCCTCATTGGCTCTGGATCTTTCCTTCCAGTTGGGCACCTTAGGTGATCTGGCAGATGTGGGATGCTGCCACAATCTCATTGCATCCAGGAGTTCCAAACCTGATAATTCACCTTCGACTTCGAGAAGAAGCGTCCGTTTTTGCGACTCTGTCGATGTTCTTTTTGGTACAGAGGACACATTGACCATGTATTCCACCACCGTGAAGCATGATTCCTTTTGCGAAGCCCACGCGAAGCCGTGGGGATGGTTTCATTGCCCGGATGTGTGGAGCTATGATTTTGATGATGATTGCTACCGCGCTTTGCGGGTGAATCGCAATGCCTTGGATCCGCTGTCTTTGCAGGCCGTGTCGATCCGGCATTTGCCCCTTCACAACATGCTGCGTCTGAGTGACGCCTGGCACCAGCCATTACCTCCTGACATGCGTCGCACAGAGGAGCAACCTGAGGAAGGCGATGAGGACTTCATACCGGATCCTGTGAGAGCGCCTCAATTCGTCAGAGACCTTTTGGCTCTTGCTGAACAACATCGTGTTTTCAATCATTTGGACGGTGCTGGTATTCTTCGTGTGCGCACATGGTATCTTCACCATCATGATGATCGGCGATGTTTGCATCCACGCATCCTTGAGTATGATGCTGACTGGCGACACTGGGAGATTGAACTTGGCTCTGCATGGAGAACCCACATTCGCCCTAATGAGGAGATTCAGATCCATGTTGCAATGCCAGACCCGTACCGTGGCTACATGTCGAGGCCAGCCCAGGCAGATCTCATCATTTCGCAAGGACATTGGCTCCCCCACTTCTCCACCATCATCACAGTGCACAGGACCAGTCGCTTACATGCACCACTTTCCTATGCCTTAGCCTGCTCTTTGGAGCGGCGTGTCAGTGGAGTAAGACTTGCGGATGAAGCTGATGTTCTCACACCCTGCAATCAGGCTCGTACCAGATGCTCTATTTCACATGGGTGGAATCGCATTCCGTTCACATTGAGGCCTGTGCATGAGGTTTTTGCCGGTCATGCCTTTGCCATTCAAGTTAGCGACCTTGAGCCTCTAGATGGACCTGCACATGCACCACCTAGCCCACCACAGTCCGACGCTTGCAGGGACAGAGACAGCCAACCGTCACATGACTTTGACACGCAAGAAGGATACTTGGATGAGGATGCTGACCAACACATTGAACCTGCTGCTTCACCATCGGCAAGTAGTTTGCACAGTGATGATCTCAGCGTGCTTGTCTATCGACTTTATGCACCTGAAGCGCATGGATTCACACAAGGCAACAGCTACATGGCTATCTTGAGTGCCGCTATCAGAGCATGCAGACTGCCGCGCAGCATTGTTCGTGGGTTTCACAGACTCATTTCTCCTCCGGTTGACCTTCTCCCAGATCAGGAAATTGCTATCATTTTGCAGACCGTGGATGATGTTGCTCCTGGCTCGGAAGAGAAGCTTGTCCTTGTTGACATTGAGATACACTTTCACCCGAATCAGGATGGCCATGTGGTCCCCGCAGCAAGCAGCAGGAGAGTCATGAAAGTCAACCCGCATTTGCATCGGGAACAGCTCTTGTTGTTGTGTGGCCTGCGAGATTATTGCCAGCTTGAGCAAGATCGCTGCATTGTTCACCGTAACCATCAGCTCTGGCCTGCCTCCGACCGAAGAGTTGTCACCATTGGTCATGGTACTTACTTGCGAGTGAGGGTGCCTCCACCGCATGACACCTCCCTTGACACGGAAGTGGCCATTGAGATTGCGAGGGATTTTGGCAGCGATGCTCTCTCTGCTGTACACTGCAGTTCTGCCGGTGCACACTCTATCTCATTGCGAGAAACACACGCCATAGCTCAAACTTGTTCACGCCGAACAAGTCACAAGACAGATCCAAACCAGGGGGATGATTTTGCACCCCAACCTCCCCCTAGGCCACGGATTCAAGGAGCTCCGGCGCCACCTCCTTCACTCAACAGGTTCGGCCCTGGTGTCCAAAATCAATTGGAGGCTCTCCTTCATCAAGCTGACCTGGTAGAATGTGAAGAAGAGGGGCGCATCATGTATGTAACCACTTGGTACATTCACCACAGAAGGGCTCAAAGATGCTATGATGGAAGACCAGCTCGGCTTACTCACGATTCATCTGACTGGGTTGAACAAATTATTGAGCCATGGACGGATTTGATTGATGAAACAATTTCTGCTACCATCCGTATTGTGAGATCCACACCACCTTGCAATCGATGGGAATGCGTTCAAGCTCACTTGATCATTGAGCAAGACTCACTGCCCAGACAGGTGGTTTGCTTGATCAGCCATTTTGACTGGCGATACAGTGAACAAGGATGGGTGCACCGAGCTTTGTCGATTGACAACTTTCAGAATGTGCGTAGCCTACTCAGAGCGGCTGAGCTCCACACAATGTGCCAGACTGTCACCTGCAACGTGCAAGCTCGTGGACTTCCGTTTGCCATGGTTGACTTTGAGGAGATTGGCAACGCATGGGGCTTCGTGATCTACATTGCCAGATCACCAATCACCAACCCTCCTAGTGACGCCAACAGTCTGATGCAAAGAGCTCCTGTTTCCAATGGTTTGGAGTTTCAGCCTCATGCTGGCGAAGGTCGCTGTTTTGATTTCGACCCACTTGCTCCGTCATTCATTCCTAATCAAGCTGACATCTGGGGCCTTCCTGAAGATATCCATGACTTACATGATGTTTGGCGCACAGGAGCACAAGCTGCTGCGAATGAGGCGCCTGTTGCACACTTTCTTGTTTGGTTCCTTTGCCCTGGGGGCGGTCTGCGTCGATGTCTTCGACCCAGAAGAGTCACGCTCTCTGATGACTTCACCGAATGGAGAGAACGCCTGATCTTTGCGTGAAGAGAACACATTTTTGAGACAGTGCCCGTTGAGATCCACGTGATTGCACCTGCACCGCGTCCCATGGAAAATGGCATTACTGCTCACATCTTGATGACACAGTTAATTCCTGACCATGAATCTTGTGTTCTCCTGGGCATCTCCGACAATGCCATCAATGATGCACAGCCCTTTCGGGTTGCTCTCACTGTTCAAGACCCAGCCAACATGCACACCTTTCTTGGCGTTGCTGGTTATCTTTTTGAACAAGCTACCTTTGTACTACAGTACCATATGAGGCCAATTGCACCTGGCCAACTGGCCCCAACCCGCACTGGCAATTATTTTGAGTTACAGGTCCACCGCACCATGTTGCCAGCACACTGGGCACCTCCTATCACACCGGACGTCCCTGGTGCTGAAGGCCTGGGACTTCTCCAAACAAAGGCCACGCTGCTCAAAAAGGTTACTTGCGAGCGCCTAACACATGGGCAGGTCGCTCATACCCATGGGCCGCAAGTTGAGCAGGAAGGACCTGTCCCAGCAGCTGATGAACCTGTTACGCTCCTGCTGGATGAGATGCTCACCACAGCCATTGAGATTCTTTCTGGATCTCCCGAAGTTCCACTTCCATCCTTCATTGAAGTGCCAGTTGCGTTTGAGGAGTGGCACATTGAACAGGAGCTGAACGCTTTTGGACATGATTGCAAAGCCTATACATTTGGATCACACCGCAAAGCATTTTGCATCCCAAGGCAGCTTATTCCATCTCAGCCTTGTTGGCATGTTCTTTTTGCACATGTGGATCCTTGTGTTGTGACTGGAGCCTTCGTTCACACCTTTTCGGTCAAGTGGGACGAGATTCAGCTCATGAAGGTATTGCATCAGCTTGGCTTTGAAAAAGCCTTCATCCTTGCCATTGAGCCCAAGGACTTGGCATTTACACTTGTCACTTTCGGTGAATCGCATGGCTCACTTGCTCACGTAGAGAAGCAGAGACCATCCCGACCGTGGCCACCCAGGCAGCCGTGCCCCCCATTTGGTGCCTTGTTTCAGCCTCCAGAGACATGGACTCCAGATTGCCTTTTAAACCTTGGACTTGGTGACCAAGACATTCGTGCCTTTTTCAGCCCACAGACAGATGTTCTTTGTGCCTCCTTTGAAGGAATTGAACTTCCGCAGGTCACAGTCCATGCGCTTGCGGCCTTGGACACTACGTGCCCACTGGAAGCACTTGACCGCCTGATCATCTACGTTGATGGCTCCTCTCAGCCGAACCAGAAGCATTTGCCACCATTGCGTGTTGATGCAGAAGGAATCCCAGACGCGTGGGCCTTCCTGGTGATTGGCGAAAAGTATGTCTCGAATGAACAGTCGACCTTGCACCTTCTTGGATGGCATGCGCAGCAAGTCAGATATGATCCTGCTAGCCCAAATTTTGCGGGCGCACTCAAGGTGAACTCACACATTGCGGAGCGAGAAGGACTATTCTTCGCTGCACTCTGGCGAGCCAAATTGAATTGCAACTTGCCAACTGTCTTCCGCAGCGATTCCAAGCTGACCTGTGGACAGGCAACTGGGATCATCGGTGCAGCTGAGATTGACCTTTCGTATTCACTACTGCGTGGGATTTTCCAGTTTCTTGAAACAGCACTGGGTGGCAATGACTTGCTTGTTGAACATATCTATGGCCATAACAATGATCCTTGGAATGAAGCGGTTGACACTCTCGCCAAAAATGAGGCTCAACACAGTTATTTCCTGCCACGCATCGACGTTGATCTGAATAAATGGGGTAATGCCATTCCGTTTTTGTGGATGTTAGCTGGAGAACGCTTTGGTTGCCCGACCTTTTGTGGTGAAGGTTTTGATGTTCATGCTCCTGATCTGCCTGACTGCATGCATGATGACATGCTTGCTACAGCCAGCCCATCGCCTTCCAACACACCGCCTTCCACAACTGCGGCTAGCGGCGCTTCCCCCATTGAATTCAGAATCAGTCTTGCAACGGGCAATGTTTCAACCCTTGGTGTGGGTGCAAGAGGCCTAGCTGGGAAGCTTGACTATCTCAAGAGTCAATTCAAAGCTTTTCACTTGAACTTTCTTGGTGTCCAAGAAGCGCGTACCAAAGAAGGGACTTTGAATGCACAGGACATCCTCAGGTTGTGCTCTGGCGCTGATTCCAAAAATCTTGGAGTGGAACTTTGGTGCAATCTTGCACAACCTTTTGCATTTGCAAACCACCGACAGCATTTTTTCAAAGCCAGTGATTTTGTTGTACTACATCGAGATCCACGGAGATTGCTCGTTGTTGTCCAGAATGCGCTGTGGCATGCTCACTTTCTTGTGGGCCACGCCCCACACAGTGGTTACGCACTTGCGGAACGTGCAACATGGTGGGATGACACTGCGGCCATTGTGGACTCTCACAACATTGAACAGAGACCTTTGTTTGTCCTCATTGACGCCAATGCGTCGCCTGGACCCTGTGACCACCATGCAGTTTTGGGCCCTGGCTATTCAGCCAGTAGTAGCACTTCGCTGTGGCGCCAATTTCTGACGGACCATGAGCTCTGTCTTCCGGCTACAAGCGCACTCCATGTTGGGCCACAATATACATGGACTGCTCCCGATGGTATTGACAAACACTTCATTGATTTTGTCGCCATTCCCCAGAAGTTCCTTTCCTCGTGTACCTGGACACAAACTTTGGAGCAGTTTGACCTCAATCCTCTGCATGAAGATCATTTGGCAGTCGGACTGGAGCTGGCCTGGGATACTACTGACCTTGTGGCTATTCCTTGTTCTGTCACGAAAGCATGGACTTGCAATCGAGATGCAATTGCACGAGCCTCGCTTGCTGCACCGCTTTCTCTACCCCAGGATCTTTGCTGGCATACCGACATTGAGCAACATGTGGAGTCACCGAACACCTTGTTCAGAACTGCACTGACCGAGCATTGCAAGAAGCAACCACTCAAACCCAAAAAAGACTTCATTTCTGAGGAGTTGTGGCTTTTACGCAAGCGAAAGTTCCACTTGCGCAGACGCCTTCGTTTGACGCAACGCACCACCTCTTTGGAAAGGTTAGCACGCTTCTTTACCGGATGGCGTTCTCAAGCTTGTGGGCCAGTTGAGCATCTTCCTGCACTTGTTGGTGGATCACTCCGTTTTGAAGTTTCATTACGATGTTCAGAAGTCTTGCGTGCAGCTGAACTCTGGGCCACTTGCCGCACACTTAAGCACAAATTGAGTGTCGCAAAAAAAGTGACACTGGCGGCCAAGATTGACGAGCTCTCTCACTTGAACTCTGCATCAGACATCCTTTGCACTCTCAAACCTTTTGTTGGGTCGTCAAATGCCCTCAAGAAAGGACCGAAACCCTTGCCGCTTGTCCACAATGAAGAGGGACAACCTTGTGGTTCCAGTGCTGAGGCTTTGGATCGCTGGATTTCTTTCTTCATGTGCATGGAAGGTGGAAACAGAGTGGACCAATCAAAGCAAAGGGCAATGTGGATCAATAACCTCCAAGAGTTTGCCACCAACAATTTGGAAGTAGATGTCCATGAAGTCCCTTCTCTTGTGGAATTGGAGACGGCTTTCAGACGTGTCAAGAAGGGCAAAGCATGTGGCCCTGACTTCTTGCCATCAGAGCTCTTTCATTACTTTCCTGCAGTGATCGCCAAGCAATGTTATGCCACACTGCTGAAAGTTGCTCTTCAAGGTCAGGAGTGTCTCCTCCACAAAGGGGGCACCCTGGTGCCTCTTTGGAAAGGCAAAGGTGACAAAAGCAGTTGCTCATCATTCCGAAGCATTCTTTTGAGTTCTCATTTTGGGAAAACGCTGCACAGAGCATTGCGCTTGAAGCAAGCACATCTCTATGAGTCCTACATGCATGCGCAGCAGCTGGGCGGCCGTAGGCGCACACCAGTCACACTTGGCACGCACCTTGCAAGAGCCTTTATGAGATTTCACAAATCCCAGGGCAGACCAACTGCTCTTCTTTTCCTTGATTTGATGGAAGCCTTCTATCGGGTCATCAGACCGCTTGCATTATCTGGCACGCTCGATGATGAGGTTTTGGCGACCATGGCTGCACGGTTGAGGCTTGATCATGACACCCTTGAGGAGTTACAACGCCTGCTGCAGCAGCCGGGAGCTATTGAAGATGCTGGCCTTCCGCCTCACTCTCAAAGAGCCCTGCGTGCCATTCATGCAGACACGCACTTTGCCTTGAGGGGCCAACATGACTGCTGCAGAACTACCTTAGGCAGCCGACCAGGCGATGCATTTGCGGACGTCGTGTTTGGTTATTTGTGGGCTAAGATCCTCCACAAGTTACAGGCTTGCCTTCAAGAACACGACCTTTGCGAGTTTGTGAGTGATGAACATGGCCCAAATTGGTTTGGACAAGTTCCACCACATGCAGCATTGCCACAGCCCTTCCTTGGCCCATGTTGGTGTGATGACCTCTGCATTTGCATGAGTGCTAGTAATCTGCATGCGCTTTCGCACAAGGCTGCAGTCACTTCTAGTGTCTTGCTCGATCTTTGCAAAGTGCATGGCATGACTCCGAATCTCAGCAAGGGGAAGACTGAACTGATGTTCTCTATGAGAGGACGAGGGCAACGAGCCTTTCGTCGCTGTTGGTTTGGCCCCCAAGCTCCTAGACTTTTTCCAATCCTGGGGGGGACGGGCTTCTATCAGATTCCCTTGGTTGGAGCTTATCGCCATTTGGGCGGCACTTTGCACCACTCTGGCGATCTCAAATGTGAAATCAGGAGAAGAATTGGCATTGCGCACCAGACATTTTCAGAACACCGCAGATTGCTCTTTCAGAACAAAGCGATTTCCTTGAAGAAGCGTGTTGAGTTATTTCGTTGCTTAGTCCTCAGCAAAATGCTTTACGGCACCGACTCCTGGGTCATCAGTGACCAGAAGACCAAGAGCCTGTTACATGCAGCAATCATGAAGCTGTACAAACGCTTACTTGGAGTAAAACATGAGGACAAGCTTAACGATGACTCCATTCTCACTGCCACAGGACTCTCAAGCCCTAGTGAACTTCTTCGGATCTCCCGTTTGCGATATGTTAGGACGCTTTTTGCAGCTGCTGACGTTGTTTCGTGGGGCCTCCTCAACATTGACTCTGAATGGAAGGCACTGATTGAGGATGACTTCATTTGGATGCACAACCAGCTCAAGAACTCCAGCCCTTTGAAAGACCCCACGCTGCACTTTGCGCAGTGGCTTGACATCATCCGGCACCAGCCGGGATACTGGAAGCGACTCACCAAGAGAGCCATGAAACATGCCATTGGGCAGCGTAATAAACATTTCAAGGTTCTACAAGCGCATCTGGACATTTTTGCTCTTCTCAAAGCTCATGGCCATTATGTTCCGTTGCAGATTGCACAGAAGGACACTGCCCAGGAAGTTTTTGGGTGCATGCAGTGCAGCATTGCGTGCCGGAGCAAAGCAGGTGAAGGAGCCCACATGTTCCGCACCCACGGACAGATGCATCCTGTGAGACACCTTTTCCAGTCCACCCAGTGCGCGATTTGCCTCACTGAGTATTTCACCTTTGGCAAACTCAAGATGCATTTGATACGTAATGAAGGTTGCAGACGAAAGTGGCACGGACTTCGTGCTTTCAATGTCCCTATGCCAGGTCTTGGATCCCTCGCAGATGAAGCTTTGCATCAACAGGAAGATGGACTGTTGCCACCGCTTCGTGCTGAGGGGCCACACCGTGATTTCCAACGTGGCAGTGATTTTGACGTGTTTGATGAGAACCTTTTTGAGGAACTTGCTCTTCTTATTCTCCATGCTACCAACTTGGATGAGCTGCGAGTTGAATTGCATGGTTGTATTAAACAAAAACCTATCTCATGGACGAAATGCTGTGCCACTTTAGCTGAACTTCAACGCAATCTGGATGCCGAAGCACAAGATCTCGGAGTCTTGCCGTGGCGTGATGTCAGCAATCTGATTAGATGCTGTCAACAACCAGATGAGTGGCCATTTCTTTTGGTTGAACGGGTTGAGTTTAGCGAGCACTTTGGAGACATTGCACACATTGAGGCTGCTTGTGGTGACATTCGTTTGGACCCAGCCGCCTTTGATATCCCTCGTGTTTGGGGCAAACATCGCATTGTATTACATGCGTTTGCAGGCCGCAGACGTCCTGGTGACTTCCAATTTTATCTTGATCGCCTACTTGCCAACTGCGCTGATGGAGTTCTCATCCATGCTGTGTCCATGGACATCATCTATGATAGCACTCTTGGAGATGCCTCCAGCAGATCGACTCAGCAATTTTGGTTTAAGGGCATTGATCAGGGTTGGGTTGTTGGTTTCATTGGTGGCCCCCCGTGTGAAACTTGGAGCAAGGCTCGGGGAGTTGAAGTCTTAGGGGAACACACCCGTAAAGGGCCTCGCATCATCAGAAATGCTTCGGAGCTCTGGGGTTTTGATGCTTTGGGCCTGAAAGAATTGGAGCAAGTTTCCATGGGCAACGAGCTGCTGCTGTTCTCACTGGTCTGCATTTTCCGTTTGGCCCTGCGGGGCGGGGTTGCCATTTTGGAACATCCGGCTGAACCCGACGCCGCAGATGCAGCCTCGATCTGGCGCTTGCAGATTGTCATTTTGCTCACACACCTACCAGGTGTTGAAGTCCTACTAGTGCTGCAAGGACATTTCGGCGCTCCTTCACCGAAACCCACTCACCTGCTCAGTTTGAACCTGCCTGGTCTCCCTGCTGCGTTGCGTGAGTGCGCGGTTTGTGAACAGCCTCCAAAACGGAGTGCAATAGGACTGCAGACTGATGGGCAATGGGCAACAGCCAAACTCAAAGAGTACCCACCAGCCCTTTGTTTTGCATTTGCCAAGTGTTTTTACACCCATTTGCGCTCTGTTCGTATTGACGATAGCGCTGCACAGGCTGATGATTTCTTGTCACAGTGTAAGACCCTTCTTGTTCAAGACTTTTCGGTCCACTATGGCAAAGATTTCGCTGGGTGACACTTGATGTGATTGAATTCATTCAATGCTTGGGCCGCAGCGATCTGCTACTTCGCGCCGACACAGCCAAAAAAAAAAAAATATAAATATGCCCATTGTATATATATATATACACTATATCCAGTGTTTTTTTTACATATTTATGTATATATATATATATATCCATCACAATGGAAAATGGAAATATGATGAGATCTGGACTTGGAAGGGTTTAAACCGATGGTGCTTCAGATGTGGTGATTCTTCAGGCACATACAACATTGAGAAACTCTTTGAGTTCCAAGAGGCACTCTGCTACTCCCAGGGCCGCCTGGACATGCCCAAGCTGTTGGATGCTGCACTCCTGAAGTCTTCCAGGTGGTACGGGCATCCTGATCTGCACGGCATCACGCAGTTGGTCTATTCTACAGCAAGCAGTCAGCAGACAGTGCTAGGCCAGGGTTGAAGGGGTCTCCGATCTTCACAAAGTGAGTTTGTCTTGGCTGGCACACCTGTTGCAGCGACTTGCAGCGGCTGCTGCTTATTTCACATTCCATTCATTGATCCATCATATAGATCCATCTCCAGCTGATTTTTCTACAGCAGCCAATCACCTTCGCTGGAAAAAACAATCTTAAAAGCTCAAGTTTCCATAGGTTTCCGGCCGCCTTTTCCCCCTTACCAGATTGAACCAGTGAACCACGGCCCCCAGGCGCCCTGTGGAACTTCCCGGGCTCCGGGCCACCAGTGTGGCACCGCGATGGCCAGCAACGGCTGCTGGTGGCCGTCACCGCCTGCGAAGAGTACCCGGAGGAGGTGGGCTTTATCCATGGCCAGCCGCAGACGCACAGCGCGCACAGTGGGGCCGGGAAGAGGTCGCCGGGACCGACGCTTGGAAGATCTTGGAACATGGACAGACGCCCAGGTCGTTTCAGGTCAGACTCAGCTCGGTAACATGTGTGGGATGGACATTGGTTTGAGGATGGGATTGTGATGAGGCAAGGGATGGGATCTTCCCAAATAGATCCAAATAAATAGCGATACGGCCTCTTTGAAGGTTATGTCATACCTGTGCGCATACATCTCTTTTACTTTAAACGATGCCCCTAAATTTGCCATGTAATTACAACCGTGTGGTGAGCGATGAGACCTTCCCAAATTTGATTCATTTGATGATATCCTTTTCGTCAACCAACAGGGTTTCCGACAGACTTAGAAATCCAGGTGATCTCAGGTCATTTGAACCACGGTTTCTGGGGTAATTACTGTAGATCTCAGGAGGGTTGGTAGGCTTCGAAGAATTTTGAAATGCTTTTGGCGGTCTTGACTTCACAACTACGCAGAGAAAAATTGCAGTCGCTGCACGTCACCACACTTCTCAACATGCTTCAAAAGATTCAAACATTTGGCAATAAAATTGTGGCGAAATCTCAACTTCAGCCTTCTGGCCAAACAGCCCCAAGAGTTTGGTTGATGCCTCAACCGAGGAAACCGCCTGATCCATCTCTCGGTGAGCTTGATGTGGCGCTTCCGTTGAAACGTGGTGAAACGCTACTTTTCTTTTACAGCACCAAACATGCGGCCACGCCCAATCTGAGTGACTTGGAGCGCTGCCTGATTTACAGTGTGTATGGGCCTGTGGGTGTCCATGACCAGCAGAATCACAAGGGCTTTCTTCCCTCGATTTTCAACATCACTGCAGAGGACGCCAGAGAGCTGGACCAGTTTTATCAACGTCAGGGATATCTCATCAGCAACCAGAGCAACCAGGGCAACCAGCGCAGTCAGTCCCCAAGCTGGGCACCCCTGGCCCTGGCCGGCCTAGTGGCAAGTCTCATGGCCTGCTTGGTGCTGCGCTGAGACGTAAGAACTGTAACGGAAGAGGAGACGCTCGGTGGGGTTAGACGTGGCTTCGACCGGCGTGGCCATCTTGAGAAGGAAAACCAATGAAAACCATATATAGCCATACTCTGGCAGCCATATCCTCCTCATTCTTGGTGGCTCCCACTTGAATACTTCTGCGAGCAGCTTTGCAAGGAGTTCGACGCAGCAGTCCGAGAGACAAAGGGTTGGTTACATTTTCCAGTTTGGGACTGCTGAAGGGCTAGAAACCCACACCTGCAGGATGATGAAGAAATGGCCAACAGCAACCTGGACCACCTAGATCGCCCGAGCCCTGCAAAGGAAAAAAAAAGCGCATGCATGCTTTCCAACTGTTGGAGTATCCCGGGTTTCTAACTGTAGTAGTCATGCTATGTCATGCTTGCTGCTGGTTTCAATAAAATATCATAAAATCACAAAACATTTACATCATTTACATGGCTTCCATCTGTTTCCATTGTTGTCCACCATTCATCTTCATATTCTTGGAGGATGAACAGCTCCATGCTGAGCCCGCTGGGAGGTACCTCGTAGCTGCCCTGGATCCTGCCTATGGGCAGGGCACCCAATCATATGCCATTACATCTCATGGCAACCAATCCTTTGGTATATTGGTATAGTGTGGTATACTTTGGTACAGTATGAAATGGATTGAAATGGCATGAATAGCTAGTTGCGAATCAATTTCAATGCCTGAAAATGTCTTGTATCTTCTTGTATGATGTCGTCATCGGATGTCGTCATCGTAGGGTGAATACATGTGAATTCGACTCATCCCCTCGAGTCGGGGCCCGACCAGCCGCTTTTCTTAGTATTGGTTGGATGGAACCTCACAGGCACCCAAGATTTCATAAGGGGAACCAACCACTTTCCAACAAATGTTACTGTTATATTATATCATGTCATATCATATTATATCATGTTATATCCACATTTTGGGTTCTCAAATCCAAGTCTTTCTAAGCTCAGATAAAATCTCCATTTAGGTCCACTTCCCCCAAGTGGCCATGGCCATGCAGCATGGAGAGCCTGCAGCGCCTAGCCGCCCTACCACTGGTGGACAACGCTTGTGCCTCGCGCGCCAATCGCGACTCGTGGAGCTACAGCGTCTTCTGCCGCGAGGTGCGTCCTGCGGAGGCGGAGGATCCAGATGCCATGCTGCGTGGCCAGGGCGAGGATGGGGAAGGTTGAAGTCGTTGAACAGTGAACTTCTTTTAAGGGGATGTAATGAATAACAAATCAAGTGAAGAAGAGGTATACTACAAATAATTAGCTAAAGCAGATATCGCCAGTTTAATGTGGAACATCATTAGATTAATCATCAAAATTTGGGGAATTCTCAGACAGTACCAATCACTTGGATGATTTTGGCATTGTCCCCCTCCCCCCATTTCAGGAAACCTGCATAAAGGGATGGTGAGTTAAAGGCTTAAAAAAACAGGTACCAGTGTGAAACATAGGGGTAGCGACAGATGAACTACTAAAATGGGGGTATCAAAAACCATAAGAAAGGGGGTCAAGATCTCCAACATTGGAGGGCTCAGGAAGAATCACCAAATATATCCAAATATGATAAATATGTGGACCGAAATTCGAGCCAGCCAATGTGTTGCTGATGGTGCGGGCTCGGTTCGTGTTATGCCAGAAATGGGCATCCGAATGCTCGTGTCCTGGAGTACGCAGACTGCGTTTGACATGAGTACGCAGACTGCGCAGTGAGGTATCAGGTAGCTTGGCATCATCAGGTCAGGAGCTTCTACCTCAGGTGGATCCTCCAGGCTCCTCGGTTTTTTTGGGGGCGGCAGGGGCCCAGCTGAGGTTGGTGTCCAACAGTGACTGGCCGGTGCACGTGAAGCTGCTCGAGGTGGTCGCTGGAGAGCTGCTGAAACGGGCAGATCCCAAGGCGGCCATTGTGGCTTACTCCGAATGGAGATCCAAATTCAGCGAGGGGCAATACCTCACCCTGCTACCTGGTGGAGATAGATCTGGCTGAGATGGGGATGTGGATGGATGGGGTGATTTGGTGGTGCTGGTAGAGGTATACCGGTATACCACTTCCATGGCCTTCCCTGTACTATCTATACTCTATACCTTCCCATTCCAGGTTGTTCTATCACGCCTTCATGATGCTGGAGGTGGAGGGCGGCTTGGCCATCTGCACCGAGAAGTACAATGACAAGTTGGAGCTGCTCTTTGGCGAGAAGCAGCTGCTCTCCAGCTATGCCAGGGCCTATCGCGCCACTGGGGACCAGAGGAAGCCCAGTGCACAGCACTCACAGTGTAAAGTGGAAAGGTATGTGTCACTGAAGGACCTGGTGGGTGGAAAGGTTGTGAGTTTATGGTTGCCAGTTTAGATGAACATAGAACCATACTAACCATTGGATCCGTCCATATATTTAACACATTCATATTTATCATTCGTTATCAGTAAGTCGCTTAGAATCTCTATTCTTACCCATGCCAATTCACACAAATCACCAGCAAATCTCCCAATTCTGGACAGTTTGTAGAGGACTTGGTGGATTGGATCTGCGGGCCGCTGGCGATTGTTTGGAGGCCCTACTGCCTCATCAACAGCAGCTGAGCCAATGGGGATCTCTGAGGGTTACCCACCAATCTAAGCATCAGAAAATCGCCCTTTGCAACAAGTTTTATCATGGTAAGTCATGCTAAATCATGGTGAATCAGAAGAATTTTGTTTCACTGCAGGCACCATGATTTCAGATTTTTCAGCCCAGCATAGCACGCCATATCAGCACGCCATCTAAGGCAACTGTCAGCACTATGCCCGGGACTTGATCCACTTCCTGTCGCAGGACGGCGCCGCCTTCGCCCAACTGCTCTGCCGGGATCGCGAGGTGGTGCTGTCGGCCGTGCAGTGCGAGGGGCAACGCCTGTGCTATGCGCATGAGACCTGTCGTTTGGGGCCGTTTTGGGGTTGGGGTTGGGTTGCTGGGATGGAATGGGGTTGGGATGGGTTGGGGTTGCTTGTGTTCGTTTTTGGGCGTTTGTGAAGTCTGTGATCGGTGGACTTTGTTGCTTGGTGTTGCCTTTCAGCTGTCATGACCAGCACCAAATGGAGAGGGTCTCTTCTTTGGGAGCTGCCACCTTCTCATGCCGTCATACGACGATTCACCACTCCACAATTTTTGATATTCATATTTGCATAGTTATCCTAAAGCAACCTCAAATGAGCGAAAGAACACAATTCTTTTCCATTAGCAGCATTTCCATCAATCTTCCACCATATCCCATTTAATTTAATTCCACCATTTTCCACCAATTTTGCATCTTACCACATTTTCACACATCTTTGCAATTTCCCCCCATGTTCACCCCATCCCCATCCCCCCGTCCTCCCCTCCCCTTTAAAGGAAAGCCTCCAAGATGACCGTGCCCTGGTCATGGCCGCCGTGAGCACCGACGGCCTCGCCCTGCGCTTCGCCTCGCCCCGGCGCCGCGCGGAGCGCCACGTGGCCTTCGCCGCGGTGCGGCAGAACGGCGCGGCGCTGGAGTTCTGCGAGCGACGGCTGCGGAACGACGAAGAGCTCCACGACCGAATTACCGGAGAGGGGGCGGATTTTGAGATTTTTGGGATTGGAATGATGTCAACATATGGCAAAAGACTCAGACACTCATAGTCATATAGTATCATATAGTCATATATGGTTTTACAATGTTATACAGTTATTACACACACACACGTATATATATATATATATATATTAGTTATCAGATTGGAGTCTCTAATCATAGTTGATGATGTCATCAATTGAAAATTTAGGCACTTATATCATAGTTAAATAGTTTAACAGCTTATATATATATATACATATAACATATTACATACATACACACATACATACATATATAGATATATATATATATATATATATTATCTAACATTATTATATAGATTTATTCGTTGCCATATTAGATGATTGTAGTCATATCTAGTTATAGACACTTATGTACTTATACATATATATATAGTTAGTGGCTATCAGATGGGATGATGATATCTGATGATATTTGATGATATCTGATGATATTAATCTGATGTTGATATGGTATATTTGTGTAGGTTATTCTCTCTCTCTCTCTATCTATATTTATAGTGATTTCTTTTGAATTATGAAATAAGTGTTCTTTATCTCTATTCATATGGCGCGGCTTGCCACAGAGCTCGCCGGCTGACACGCTGCTTCTGGGGGGCTGGCCCGCCTTCAGTCTCTGACAGATCTCTATTCATATTACTTTGATGATGTTGTTTATATGTTCAGGCTATGATCAATGACCACTTGGAGAATCAGATGATCTCGGTTCTAAATTACCAATGCATTTATTTATATGATTTACAGACCTCTGTTGATTTATTTGCTTACTTAAGTATGTATTCAAAAGTGTGTATATATATATACATATATGCATCACACACACATATATATATATATATGTACACTATATTATACCGGTAGATAATACTTTGGATATGAGCTCAAAAGATTGTGACCGTAAACAGGTTTGATGACATTAGGGATACATTTATATAATTAGAACATATAGATCGATTCAGGGCATGATTGAATTCAAATGATAGTTTGTGCAAGAAGTACGTGCATCTCAACTCACAGACTTTTGTGTCTGTATGTTTGGATGATATTTGTTGGATGAAGGCATGAAGCAGAGGGATGTAGGAATCTGGGCCCTGGATTTGTGTTGTGATTGTCCCTCCATCCGGACTCCAATCTTCAAAGATCCCAAGGCTACGTGCATTTTATTACAGAGTGACATGCCTCCAATCATTACCCCTCTAAGTAATGCATCAACAAATAGCATCTGATCCGAACAAAAATCAGACCAACATATACCAACTAACATGGCATGTTTTGGGGGCGGGCCTACCGGTACACCTAGATTCCTAGAGTCCACCCAGAGTCCACCCACGGCCAGGTTGGTGACCGCCGCAGTGATCCAAGAGGCTTCGGCTCTGCAGTTCGCCGAGGTGCCGCTGAAGCGTTCGAAGTCCGTGCTGCTGGCGGCCGCGGGTGGGGACTGGGCGCGGCTCTTCGAAGGATCGCTGGCGGAGGACCGGGAGGTGGCCTGGACAGCTGTGGGGATCGACTGGAAGGCCGCCCAGTACCTGTCACCAAGGTGGGATCCAACACAGCTGGTGAGCGAACGTGGGATTTTTTGTCGAAGAAAAAACACCAGAAAGGAACAACATTTGACAACATCTTTTTGTTTTTTTGATTTGGTGTGGTCGAAAAAGTGGGACCATATGGGACCATATGGGACCATCCATGGCCACGGCAGGTTGCATGATGATGCTGACTTCATGCACCGTGCCATTGGCTTAAACGGCTTGGTGATCCAAGTGGTACCAGGTTTGTGCGCTCAGCGAGCCTGTGGCCTTTGTGCAGTCAGGCAGAATGGCCTCGCGCTGCAATTTCTTTCGGAGGTGAAGTAGGGACAAAGAAAAGCACGTGAATGTGGGCTGATGTGGGCTGATGTGCGATGATGAAAGGGTCAAAGTGTGAATATCATTGAATATCCATGTTTTGAACATGTTTAATTGGCTCAATTGAACTTTCATGAACTCTCCCTTTTCCCCATTTTTCCCCTGCACTGCAGGTTTTGGCACTTCATTTTTGTTTTTCAGAGTGCCATCCCTCAGGAGCTGCGCAGCGATGCAAAGCTGGTGCGTGAAGCTGTTGGACAGGACGCCATGGCCCTGGAGTTTGCGTCCCCAGAGCTGCGAAGTCAGCGCGATTTGGTGCTGGCGGCTGTTGTGGGACATGGCCATGCACTGCAATTTGCATCTGATGAGTTGAAGGAGGACCTCACTTAAATTCAATCATAATTCAATCAGTGGATGTTTTCTTGGTGAACAAAAACTGCTTGGTTTTCAATGGTCTTTGTTTGATGCCGGTAGCCTTTTGGCTTTTTGTTTTTTTTGCAAGGTCTGTTAGAGGAGCTTTGTGCTGTGATTATTCGAACCGATATAACAGATAAATCTTTGAGACTTTGCCACTGGGTTTGAAATGGATTGCAGCAACTCTTGTGCATGAGACAAGTGTGAAGTAGAAGCACTGAATCGAATTGGCACGAGCTCCAGCAGTCGACCGATTCTATACCATTGAATGTACATGAATCATCTGAATATCCAGGACCCAACTCTGATTCTCACAGCTGCTCGGCGCTATCTCTTCGCAGATTGGCCCTGGCTCTTCAGTTGCGCTGCGCTTCGTGACAGCCGCTCAGCGGCTTTGGGCGCCGTGCGCGCGGACCCGACCGCGATGCGGTGCTTGGTGCCGGACTGGTGGAATGATCGCCGTGTGGTGCTGGCAGCAGTGCAGCAGCAGGGGATGCTGCTGGAACTGGCCCAGCAGCTGCAGGCTGACCGGGAGGTGGTGCTGGCAACAGTGAGGTCGGATGGCAAGGCAGTGCAACTCGCAGACCAGCAGCTGAGGATGGATCCAGTGGTGCTGAGCAGCGCAGCTCGCAGATGGTGGGCCTTTGATTGGTCCGTTTTGGGGCCACTGACGTGCGACAAGTCCGTGATGCTGGCAGCTGTTGAGCTTGACTGGCGCGCCTTGGAATTTGCCAGTGATGATTTGAAGGAGGACCTGGAAGTGCTGTGTGCTGCCGTGCGCAAGAGCCCTTTGGCCTTGCGCTGGGCCTCCGATGCCAGAGATGTGAAGGATGTGATGCTCCAAATCGTGCAGCTCAGGGGCGCTGCATTGCAGTTTGCCTCGGAGCGTTTGAAGGACGACATGGATGTGGTATTGGCTGCTGTGCAGCAGGATAGTCGTTCCCTGCAGTTTGCCTCCGAACAGCTTCGCTCACATCCGGACCTGCTGGCAGCTTCCCGCTGGCTTCGGAGTTTGCCTTCGCGCTGGTGGAAAAGGGATATGCATTAGCTAGCAGCAGCTATGGTTGGTTCTCAGGTAATAGATAGGCATCCGGCATCCGCAATCAACGGTTTGTCAGATACTGCTGGTGATGAATCATACATTCATCATCATTCATCAATCTCAGGACGTTTTACAGTCAAACCATTGAACCTTCTCAATGTATCTTTAACATTCTCTAACAAAATGAAGCGATCATGATTGGTGAATATTTATGAATATTTATGAATACAGATGGATATAGATGAACATGATATAGGTGAATACAGGTGAATATAGATGAATATCAGTGAAGATCAGTGAAGATCAGTGAAGTACATGTGGCATCACCCAGGCCCTCCGGACATTGCCATGTACTGAGGAAGCCCCTGACGATCACCGTGCTGGAACCGGATTACAACGAGGACGGCGGGTGATCAGATGGGTAGCCATGGGTCGCCATTGTGTATGGGCTATGGCAGATACCTAAAAATATGGCTCTCAATGTGGTGTAGATGATGGGTAAACACACACACACACACTTGCTCAGAAATATCACATCATACATGGAATATGATGGAATATGTTCATGATAGGACATCTAGTACTCATCTAATCTAAGCACAATAATTATCGGCATACTCCTTGCAGACTCCTGGACCTCCACGCGGCACAGCCATCGAAATCATTTCCTGGCAGGAACTGAAACGCTTCGTGTCGGTGGATGAACTGACCAGCTTTGTGCTGGCTGTCGTGGGGCCCAATGACTGGGCAGACCCTGGCTTTGATGGTGATTTAACCATAATTTAGAATAATTTAGACATGTTTTCTGCATCAAACATATGGGGTGATATACAGTACATGAATACACTTGGATCAGTTGTAATCATTAGTTAGAAAGGTTATTGCATGCTTTAAGCATGAAACATAATATGTGGACATGCATGGGGATATATATACATACACACGGTATGTATTTAATACATGTTTGATTGATTATATATATATATTTATCTGATATTGTGGAGGAGGAATGTGCAACTAGATAATAGTTCCCGCATCATTTGGGAACCCCTTGATACAACTGGGTTAAGCCTCATGGTTGCGAACCTAACTGGGTTGCACATCTATGGCTCGAATAGCTGAACATGATTCTGACACTCCAAATTTGGATAGCTATACCAGAAGTATCAAAGCATGGCCCAAACTTTTGGGCACATTGGTGCCACATACAGTTCTTCATATGCCGCTTCCATCCGGCCACTATAGGGACAACGTTTTAAAGGATTGAGAGGATGTTGACATGACGGTGTGGTTGAGAGGATCTTGACATAACACAACGGTGTGGTTGTTCTTACTTCACCACCTGGTGGCCCAAAAATCCTGATTGAAAATGAGTCCATAACTGCCATAGCATGGATTTGGGGATGTCAGCATCCCCAGTTTTTGGATGCAAAACCACTGACTGCAGACACTTTCAGACTGTCACGCCTTGGCTATTTTGCTCAAGACAATCTCCGGTGACCTTCGAGACATCGTCAGGAACGGGAGGGGATTGAGCCGCCTCGCTGTTCTTTCATGAAATCATCTACAGTGATCCCAAAAATCATTCACCAAGCCCCATCAAGCCCCCAAATAATATTGAGGTAATGATGGTAATGTTCATCTGCCCTGAGATTTTCCCGGCACTTCCCAGTTGTTCCGGTGCCAGGCGGATTCGAGGAGATGTTCGGATCACTGCTGCATCCCGAGGAGGCGAAGGCGGAGAAGAAACGACGTGCTTCGAGATGGTCGAGGCAGTGTGGAAGATTCTGGGATGATGTGCTGGTGGGATTGCTTTGTATATATATGTATATATTTATAAATATGTACATTTAAATGTATGTATATATATATATATATCTATCTATATCTATCATATTGTTGTATATTTTTGCATTGGATTTTATTGGTAGGGTTAGCTGACGGTTACTGTAGCCGAACTTTAGGAGATAATCAGATGTGGCTGCGGTGGGCTCAGCATGGCTCAGGTTGGGCCCCCAGGATGACGATTCCTTGAGGCGGGCCCAGGGGCCAATCACCCTAAAAGGAGATAAAAGGAGGCGGAGTACCTGAGTACTGGTTGATAATGGTTATGTGGTTATCTATAGTGTCTAATAGTGATTATTTAATCTCAATTTTTTACAAAATGACTATGATTCGTGTGGACGCAATTGCCGGGAGGCTTAGCAAGTCTCCATGCTCTTCCAGAAGGTCTTCCCTGTCGGAGTCAGGTGGGTTTGGTGATGCCCTGGAATCGTCAGTGCACGTCATGGGCACTTCGTTGTCAAACAGCTTCCCAACGGCTGCTACCAAATCTCTCTTACATTGCATCGAAACCATTTGGAGAATTTTGGAGATTGATTATATAAATATAAATGTGGCACAACAGTTTGGTTCATTTGGTGGTCCCGTTTGGTTGTTCCCTTTGGGGGATCCAGTTTTTGTCTGAAAATAGGGTATCCGATTCCCTCCCACGGTTGAGCACCTCAATTTCTGCATTACTGTATTTGATAGCCTTACACGTCCACTTTTTGGCCGAACCCATTCCACTTGGTACGTGGATGTATGTGGTTAATAACCCAGTCACATAAATATGGATAAATATAGATAGATATATATGATATACATATATTTATATATTATTTATTTATAGATAAATGCATAAACATTGGATTTTTACCGACTGCAACTGGGAAGTATCCCAGGGGATCCACGCCCCTTCCAATCCACCAGGCAGATCTCCAATCCCGTACCTTGGCGGCCTTGGATGGACGGATAGATAGATAATGGAGTCTAGAAGTGATTCACCAACAATATGATGATGCTAATTTGATATTGGGGGATGTGGGATTGTCGGACACCTGGAGACATATATTTACAATTCTTTAAATATATTGTAAGATAATTGGTTATTATGAAAGTACAAGATGGTGCTAGATGCCCAGCTAAAAGGTTCCTTTTTTACGTAACGAAGCCAACAGGGTCGGGCGGCTTAATTCAGGGGCCCTTTCCGGTGATCTTTGTCGACCTTTGAAGGGAGCCAAAACTTGTTAATGTGGGTAAAGCAATAGCAATAGTAAACCATCCCCAATTTGGCCATAAATTGACGAACCATCAAAATATTGGTGGTTTATTGCCTTACCAACATTACCAGATACATCTTGAAATATCTTGAATTGAACTGAGATAAATCTGACGAGATTGTCGCGCACATGGCTGCTGAGTCGCAGCCCGTGTGTCTAGCAAACGATTCCCGAGGGGTGGCTCCACCAATCCAAACTCACAGAAAGAGCAAAGACACGTGAATTTCGGGCAACCCGGCATAGCTCGCATATTTCATCATATTTCTGAAATGTATTGAAGAGTTGTTATGAGTTGTTTAGTTTAGCCCGCGGGCAAAAAATCATTGCTGGCACCAAAATTTGTCAAATCGCAGGTCTGCAAAACTTTGGCGGTGCTCTCCCACGTGTGGTCCACATTGCTGTGGCGCCATTCCCAAAGCACTTCTGGCGCAAGAAAAGCGGGACGCAAGGCTGCAGGATAGAGAACCCAACTGTTCAAGCCTCGAAACTCGTTGTCTTTTCGATGTGGGTCAGAATTGGACCGTGTATCCCAAAATGGTAGTAATGATGGCAATCTTCACGCGGTAATGATGCTACACCGTTTTTTTTTTGGGTGTAGCGCATTTCACACACCCATTTTCTGTAGGTGGCTGGCTTCTGATTTCTTCCATGATATCCAAGGCCCACGCCATCCGTGCCGTCGTGCATCTGTAGAGTCCCATGTAAGCCAACGAAAGGTGCACTTGGACAGCAAAGCTCAAGGTCTTGCTGCGCCTTCGTTGCGTTTTTTTTCTCTGCAAAAGGAGATCAACTTGATCATCTTGACGTGATCTTGATGACCCGAGATCTTGATTGGCCAGTAAGTGCTCAGAAGGGCGGGCCGTTTGATCTCCGAACTCATGCATAGATTTTGGTTGGTCGCAGAATCGTAGAGCATCGTAGAGCATGGCAACACTTTCATATCCGGGAAAGTTGTTAAAGACATGGCTACAGGATTTGCGACTTCCGGGCGCCCCACGAAGCACAATGCGCTGGCGCCCCACGTACCATTCGCTGCATTGCAGAAAGATTCACCAGACTGCTAGCTGCCAGCCAGCCAGCCCTTTGACCAATAGATCAGAGTTGAAACCTGAAAGATTCATTAAAAGCATTGCAGGCTTTCAATGATTCAACTGAGTCCAAATATGCAGTGGACAGGGCATCCAAGGCATCCATGGTTTGGAAATCTCAAGGGCCACCGTTGGTGGTGGGAGGTCATTCTGTGCCCATTTTGAGGCGCGTCCACAGATGAAGGCAGCTGCTAGGGTGGCCTCATCTATCATTGTGCACCAGTACACGTCGGCGCCAGCTTTAACTGGGGGCTTTTTTTTGCGGGGCAGGTTCCAGATTTTGCCGCCCTTTAGGATGCAACAGGGCATCCTCCCAAACAGGAGGTTCCTGATTGCAGATCCTCAATGTATCTTCAATGTTTCGCCGTATGAAAAACGTGTTGCTTTGCCCAAGACAGGACAATTGACCCATTTCGTCACCATGATTTCTGCACAGCCCTCTGCGACTTTCCTGCACGCGGAAAACAGGTTGCGAACAGGGGCAAGCCGATTCGTTGTGAGAGTTTGGTCGGTGCAGGTATGCTTTCATGTGCCAGACCCTCCTTTGCCACATATTCTTTGTAGATGGCGAGAAAACGTCTTTAACTGAGAAGTCAATGTTACCAAGATTGCATGGACACAGAAGAGAGGCACACAGACATGGACACACACACACAGAGTATCATGTATGTCGCATGCCTAAATAATATACAAATATATGGCGCCTTCAGCTCCGCTGGACCCTCGGGATGGCGATGGAAAAAAATATATGCATACATACATACATGCATACATACATACATGCATACATACATACACGCATACATACATACATCAATGCATACATACATGCATACACATGCATCAACACATGCATCCATCCATCCATCCATCCATCCACCCATGCATGCATGCATCCATGCATACATGCATACATGCATACATGCATACATCCATGCATGCATGCATACATACATGCATACATACGTGCATACATACATACATACATACATACATACATACATACAGACAGACAGACAGACAGACAGACAGACAGACAGACATACATACATACATACATACATACATATACACAGACATGTACACACATATAATTTTTTTCACACACACACACATATATATATATTTCTACATGTACACATACATATACAATCATTTATATACATATTCATTTACATATGCATATGCACTTACATATACATATATATATATATATATACACAGTATCTGTTTGCATGCATTCCGTTTAAACTAAACATGATCCTCATAGGGCCCGGGGGCCTTGATAGATGGGTATGATTCGACAGCACGTTGCTGCGTGGCTGCCGCAGCTGTGGGGGTCGCCCGTTGCCCGTTGGTCCGTTTCGAGACAGCCAGTTCGTCTCGGCTGGAAGCACTGCCTGCGGCAGAGGCATTTTGCAGACTCCTATGGCATATAAGGTTTATTGTACATAGCGTTTACTACATCATGAGTTAATTACAGGGAATACAGATTTGAGATGATCTGAGGATGCGATAGAAAGGACATCCTTCAGTTTTGCAAGTGCTCATGTCAGGTTGGACGTTGATTTTAGAGGATCACCTATTAGTGCTGCGGCAGGGATGGCGGACCGCAATATGACAAGTGCTGCTGAGGTTGGAAATGTTGGGGTTCAGCGACGCGTAAAGCTGGAAGTCTGGAAGTGTTTTCGTTTACTTGGCAGGTGACAACCTATGTGACACCATGTGCAATTATGGAGTGGAAGGCATCAGCAATCTCCCACCGGCCCTTGCAGCTGCCCCAATTGACTGACATTGGGCTTTTGCCAGGCGCAAAACCCTTTACCCTTGGAAACTGGAAGGTGGGGGCAGTTTCTCGCGTTTGGATCTGCTGTCTCTGGAAGAATCCCAAGATTTCCGACGGCCAGGATGCGTGCGTGGTCCTTGAGAATTGAGTGTCCCAAGGATGGAAGCGGAACCGCAAGGAGCTTTCTGGGGCGCTTGGAAGAAAGTAATGTGGTAATGCTGCTGTAACCCTGGTGGTAGATGTTTATAAGCATGATCCATCCAGATCCATCCAGGTCCAATTTTATTACTTGGGGAGTTGAATAGCTCCACAAAATTGAGCCGAGCTTTACTCTTGAGTTCACTACCTTGGTTTTCCACTGGAGTTGAGGATTCGCAAGACCTTGCCAGAGACCCTCTCACTAACCCGTGGCCTGTGAAATCCGTTTCATTGGCTCAGGCGCATGAGCGATTCTGGTTTGATGTCTCCGTCGGCACGAACGCCGAAGACACCAAAGACGCCAAAGACACCACTGGTTCGAGGTGCACTGAATCTTTCCCGAATGCGTGGCGAAGGGTTCTCATTTATGTTTGGGGGTCTCGGGGTGAAGGTGTGTTCGCTCGAGGTTGGTTTGCCGACCGCAACCGTCCCCGAACTGTTGGCGATTGCTGCTAAAGTAGTCAATTTCTGAGGTTTGGAAAGACGTGCGGCGTCTTTTTGTCTTACAGGCGTGGCACTTCGTGACATTCTGACGCGGTTGATAAAGCGTCGAAAGTCGTTTTTGTATATTTTGGTGTGACAAGCGCAATACTGTAGAAAGCTTTCGATCTTCTTTAGATAGGCTTCATTTTTCGTGGCAGGCGCCGCACTTCAGATATGTCCATGTTGGGTTTTCGCGGCAGGCGAAGCACTTCGGACGTGTGGTGTTGCGATGTGTTGCGTGCTGTGTGCGAATCGCTTTGGCAGTGCCGGACAAAGTCAAGTGGTGACAAAGTCCAAATGGCGTAGTGTGTTGTGACATGTCATGAAAATTGACGGAAACCACGGGCGAAACATCGATTTTGAGGTAATCAGCAAATCTAGCTAGCTTGGGATCCATGAAAAAAAGCAGAACAATGCCGTTTTTACTTCCGAACTGTCAACATTGGAGGAAGTCTTGTACGGTACGAAATGCTCCTTTTGAGCTTCCTTCATGTTGTGTTTAGATCATGTTGTTTTGTTGCGGTGTTGCCGTGCCTCTTGGGAAGCTGCAAAGCCTCACTTTGGACGGTTTCAAAAGGGCTGCAATGTCATTTTGCATGGCAGGCGTGGCACTTCGTGACATTTGGACGTGTTTGATAAAGTGTCGAAAGTCACTTTGTGCGACAGGCCCGCGCGTGAACGGTCTTTTTTAGATGACTACAACACTGTGAAGATGTCCATGTCACATTTTTGTGGCAGGCGCGGCACTTGGGACGTGCTGTGTCGCGTGTTTTTGTGGAATCGCATTGGCAGTGGTTGACAAAGTGCAAATGTCGCGGCAGGCGCGGCACATGGTGCGCTCCTTTTTTTCGTGCCAGGCGCAATGTTTGGTGAAGTTCCGTCGTGCATGGAATGTCATCTTTCGTGGCAGGTGCAAAATTCTGGACACTGTTGCGCTTGCAAAATTGATTCCTTCGGCATTGGCTCGACACATCTCCACACTTCTTACGCTCCAATCTCAACACTCCCCACTCTACGCTCCACACTTTACACTGCACCTTCACACTCTACACTCTAGACTCTTCACTCCATGCTGTGCACTTCACACTTCACAACCCTCTACACTCCACACTCCACAATTTTGAACGCACACTCCATACAACACGTTCCACACTCCACGCCTCACACTCTACACTTTACGCTTCCCACTCCACACCCCACACTCTACACTCTCCACTCGACACTCCACACTCGACCGACTCTATTCTCCACAATTTATGCTCCACACTCCACACTTTACACTCCGCACTCTATACTCCACACTCTAAACTCCACACTGCCCACTTCACATTCCACACTCTACACTCCACACTCTACACTTCACACACTACACTCCATACGTCATAACATGCACACTCTACACTCCATGCTCTACACTCCGCACTCCACAGTCTACAATGGTCCAATGGTACGGCAACAGGGGAAGAAACCTACAAGACTGTGGTGCTTGTAATACAGTAACTTGTTGTGCAAAAGTTAAAGTGTTTTCATGTGATGTGCATTCGGGTCCCTGGGTTGGAGCAGTGTCTTTTCTTTGTGAAACAATTTCCATAATGATGACAGGCGGGCTGCCCAAACAATATCCAAAGTGAGGCTTTTAGAATTTGTGAGCCACCTTCCCACCATGGAGACTACGTCACTGACAAACAAACAGGGAACATAACACACTTGGAAGATATTGGAAGATGCGACCACCCACCCAGATCGCCCGGCGTTTTGATCGTGACAGGCAAGCGCATGTCATCGTGCCTTAGCAATGATTCGTGGTGGGGGCAAGACAAAAGATGTTCTCGTCAATAGCTGCCGCATGATAAGGTCGGTCGTTAAAAATCAGCGGATTCGAACGGTTGAAATTCAAATCTCCTTGGTGAGACCATGTGAATATATTGATGTTTGATATCTGAATATGCCTCAATATACCTCAATGTCAATATACCATTGATGTTTACTTTGGTAACGTTGGCCAGCCCAGCCCATGACCAGCCATCACCAGGGCCGCGAAGTTATGGCGCTGTGGCCCCAACTGCGGGCCACAGTGTTGCGGGGACATCCCTGACTGCTTGCTCATTGAGAAGGCTGATTGGATTTGCTTGGGGGACTTGAAGATCTTGAAGGGAACCAAACACAACGCTTCATAGACTTCCAATGGCTTCTATTTCTCCCGTAAAAAAATCGATTGTTGTGATCGAGTCGCGTTCTTTTTTTTTAATATATTTATAAATAATATATAATATATATTATATATATATAGTGATCGTAAAAGGGAGAATTACAACGTCATGTACTGATTCAAATTTTTTGATAAAATTGTGAGAATAAATGTACGTATGTATACATATTATCTATTCATTCAATTCATGTGTGATGTTCATTTATTTCAACATCTCCAACCTTTGACATCCGACCGTGCAGCATGGCATGGCCCAGGAGACCCCAGTGGAAACACGTGTGGAGCGCGTGCTCAGCATTTGACCGCGACAGTCGCAACGCGGCAGTCGTCCCACTGCAGCGGCGAAGTGACGGACTAAGTGACTTCCCGTGGTTGTTGGTAAACCAACAACGGTATTTGTCGAATCTTGTCGATTGTTGGATTTAAATGGACTTAAATGGATTTACGATGATTTAAGTGTAATTACCTGGGATGCATTCTGGTAATTTTATCAAGGCTTCTTGGAATTTTAGTCAAGAAACCTACGAAAATGCACGTTTGACATTGGTGACTTGGTGAAAAAACTTGGTGAAAAATCAGGGTTTTAGCATGGCTGAAGCACCATTTCGATTGGAATTACCATTGATATTTCAGAAACTGCAGTCAGATTGGGTTCTATACGGTATATACCAGTACGGTGTATAGCCCACAGATGTCCACAGAACCAATGGCCAGAAGTTGCAAGTGCTGAACGAATCTGAACGATGCTTTTTTCAGCGATGGCGCAAATTTCCAGTGAGATGATCCAAGGAGGTGGATCAGTGGTTAAATCATCATTATACACCCATTCTGATACCATCTTATAGAGATTTATACAGTACCATTCTTTATCTGACTCTATCTGACTCTACCAGTATTTGCTCCTGATTTATCTGATTTGGATCCCTCCTTTACCTGACTTTATCTATCTCTGTTGGATCTTGGCGACATCTGAAAGTCTAAAGCAAGCGCGTGGGACGAGCGCCGAACAATCCTGTCCGCAGTTCGAGTTCAGGGAGCGGATGGCAGCGAAGGATCTTGGAAAAACATGCTGGAGCACCATAAGCCATGCCATGAGCATCTTCAACACTGTCATTATGAAAGGAAGACTTCAAAAGCCAGCACTGAGCGCTTTTGATGCAGGGCCAAGTCTTAAGTGATCATTTTGAACACATATCTGATATTCATTTGATTTTAGTTGTGCGCGTGCTACTGTAGGGATGTGTGCGATTATCATACCGTGCAGGCATGATTGGCCAACATGCCAGCATGAAGCTGGATGGTGAGTGCTGCCATCCGATTCCCGAGCCGAGGCAGTCTTTTTTGTGGCAGGGTCACGCGAAATAGGCATGTCGTATGCCCACAGACCTTGCCACGGACCGCAGAGGCTTTTTTTAAGTGTGTCCGCAAAAGGACTTGGCTACAAGATTTCAATGACATGGCTGGAGGAAGTGGGCCTGGTATGGCCTGGTTGAAAACTCAAACGTGTCCATGTTGTTCATGTTTGGCAAGTGGCAGGCGGTGCGCACTTCGGTATACTTTGCCTATGTTTTTTTTTTTGTGTAGATGAATTTGTGTACATCCTCAAGATGTCCATTGTCTTTGCGACCCTCCCTGGCTTACGCTAGCACCAGATTCCTAATCTTGGATGGAAGGAATCAATTACATAGAGATCATAGAGTGATTATAGAGTGTAAGCCCATCAAAATCGAAGAGCCCTTGCGGTTCAGGCATTTCCACCGCAACCTACGACACTACCCACATCTGGCTAGGATTTCTCAGGGATATTCCGTACATTTCCGCACAATTGAGTTCGGTGAACCCTTGAAGGATCATCGAAAATCCATGAAAATCATAGAAACAAAAATTGCACGGATCTGTAGACGCTTCATCATCTCCATTTTCCTCCATTTTTCTTGGGTTTCAAGTTGCATTTCCTTAAAAGAAACATCTGCCACAGTGGGGTCCACATCGTGATTGGCCGTTCCTCCAGCTGGATTCCACCACGAGATTTCCTGTGCGGCTGTGCGAATGGCGGCGCTGACGTAGCGAATGTATCCTTTCACTGGGTATGTGGTAAGCCTTGGATAGATTGGATAGGTAAGGATAGGTGGTTAATCGACACATCACAGGGATACAATGGCCAAGAATTGCCATCTTTGCTGGGTATCTAAGATTGGAAGATGTATGGTTGTGTGTTTGTGTGCATTCTTTGGCCCAGAAATGATGTAGCAACTAGACCGCGAATTTGGCATCGGAGATTGGCCAGCAGACAGCCCTCCAAGTCCACATAGAACCAAAGGTGCAAAGTCTAGCGGCCTAGCGTCGGGATGCAGGGATATCCTTGATTCCAACCGCTCCAGTACCAAACAAGCTGAGAGAAAGAGAAAAAACTCCGAAGGTACAAAACCTAGAATTAGAATAAGCATATTGTTTTTTTTCCTTTCTCTCTCTCTCTCTGCGTGTTACAAGTGTACATATAAATACATATAACATATATTTAAGGGCTGCCGCCCCTGCCGCCGACCCCGGTAAAGAATCGGGGATTGCTGGTGAAACAGGCAAGCTGTGTGACGAGAAACTTTGGCAAATGCATTATCACATGCAGGATCATGCAC
>Ga0126342_10000526_pt1 | contig 42680 bp, 41 predicted proteins | sample Cyp1metagenome_FD_92528 | JGI IMG/M metagenome (GOLD analysis project Ga0126342, IMG submission 92528) | Coral microbial communities from Lord Howe Island, Old Settlement Bay, Australia - Cyphastrea 1 metagenome | ecosystem: Host-associated > Invertebrates > Cnidaria > Coral ...
TCTGCCCGTGGGCTCTCCTGAGCCTGCAAGTGCTTTGGAAAACGTAAAGGTGATACCTGGAAGCTGGTTGGGATAGCATGTACTTTCAAGACCTTGGATGGGTGCAACGATGATGGATTTACAATATATATATATATGTGGTAGATGATTTGATTGTTTTTTGTTCTATTTCTATTTGAATTTCTATTTGCATTCATACAACTGCAAATGGACTGTGTTGAAGGGTATATCTCGGAGGCTAGCCGTGCCGGCGAGGCAAATGCTCGGAGGGGGCTTGGTTTGGGGGCTAGTGAAAGGTTGAGCTGCTGGTTGTATGGCTCACCAAGAGAGTAGTGTGATTCGGACAATGAACATATGAGAAACGGAGGTCTTGTCAGTTTGCTGGTTCTGCAGATTAGAATCTTCAGGATGCTCTTCGAGCAATACCTCGGGGTAGCTCTTTTTTTCAGCCCCAAAATTTAGATGATTTTCCAAGGCGAGGTACGCCAGTGCAGCTGGCCAAGGCTGGCTTGCTCAGGCGAGATTTTTGATTTGCTGGAAGTTGGTACACCTAATATGTATATATAATATATGTATGTACAAGTGTATATATATATATATACACACATGTCTAGCTAGTTTATTCATGTTTTTTTCATGTTTGTTCGAATTTTTATCTCAGTTGGATTAAGTTAGGCTTTTATAATCCCCTGAAAAACCCTTTTCCTAAAAAAAATCATCATTAATCACCATTAATCACCGTAAAATCACCGTAAAATCACCATTAATCACCGTAAAATCACCGTAAAATCACCGTAAAATCACCATTAATCACCATTAATCACCATTAAATCACCATTAATCACCGTAAAATCACCGTAAAATCACCGTAAAATCACATGTGTTGGCGCGTGCTACGGTTGGCAAACCGTATGGTGTGAATCGGCTGGAGGCCGAACACTCCCAGCATCTCCGGCTTCAACAAGGATGATGGCGCCATGTTCGTGACCTGCCGGCAGTACTGGGTGACGTTCTACGGAATGCACTGGGAGAAATGGTGGGGGCTCTGGAAAAAACAAGCATAGTTTAATAGTTTATGATAGTTGATGTATGTTGATGTTATTTGATGCTATGTGCACCTGTGTCAATTTGTTTTTTTTCTGGAGAGGCCAGAAAAGGAGGAGTTCAAATACGTGCACTTGATTCACTTGATTCACTTGATCCGTGGAATTGCCTCTTTGATGCCTCTTGTTTTCCAAGCCGAACTGACTGCAAGGCTGACTTTGTTGGGACAGGATTGGTTTGAGACTTGAGACCGTAGGCATGCAACGGCAGTATTTTTTTTCGACTAATTTCCCTTTTTACAAAGTGGTGAGTTTGGACATTGACTTTATGCCTTATGCCTTATAACTTATAATACACGGTTGGTTCTGGTGCCCCTTGTATCATACCTGCTCAGCAGATGCCCAAAAGCACCAGGTGACTGGCTATCCAATCTCTATGGTGAGCATGTCGCAAAGCCTCCTGACTGCAGCAAAATGGAGGAGAACAGGAGACCTATCATCTGAACTCTTCTCCATCTCTGGAAGATCTGAAGTGCTGCAGCTGATGCTAAAACAGCATGGCAGCCATGGCATAGGGATGCAGATGTTTAATATGGGTTCCCCATGGTTCCTCAGCATCCGCGGACATGAAGATCCCAGAATTGGATGAGACAAGTTTTTTTGTGGAACGCCCGCTGTAGAGCTGTGGCAGCAACCAGGATTTCATATATATATATAACATTATATAACAATTCCATAGATTTTCCCGTAAATAATCTTAAATCAGCCAAAAATTCTGAACTTATTCTTTTCACTTGTGCCATCTTTGTCCAGCAGGTTCTTTGGACAGCTACTTCTCTGAACGCTATGGAGAGGAGCGAAAATCTCAGCTGCAACAGCTCTTTCCTCCAAAAACAACGGGCACTTGGTGGATCTCCAAGTACTTCCAGGCGGCCCAAGCCTGTGAAACAGACTTCAGTCACCTGGTAATGTCAACATGTCACATAAATTTGCACCTCAAATTTGACATACTTTTACTGTCTTACATTTCAATGTTAAATATTTATGACCAAGATGAGATGTTATCTATTTATTTATATCTATACTTTATATCTATACTTATGTATATATATAATTAGACATATATATTATATATATACTTGTAATATTCTAATAATTAGTCTATGTCTATATCTATAATTTGTATATATATATATACATATGTTTATAGACGATTTACTTTCCTGCCTTTTTTTTGGGTTTGGCTTTGTACCACTAGAATGAAATTGTCGGGGAGGTGGTGTTGACCTTGGCTGCAGGGACCTTTCAGTACTGATGTGGTTATCCGTATCCCATGTGGCAAGTGGGTTGTCAACTATTCATGGTGGTTGTACATAAATAAAATTAAATAAATACATGTCAAACAAGTATATGTAATTATATGTAGAGATATCATTATGACCATGACACATATACATATATCATATATATATATATGCCCCATCAGATACAATAGAATCACATCCCACTCATGAAGATGAACCAAAAGAAGCGTTGAAAAAGGACTTCCAGAAATCGCCATGGGCACGACCAGCAGATCCGAGGTTACTCCTGCACTGCCATGTGGATTTCAACTTGGTCGAGCCCATCCTTTGTTTACAAGTTCTCGCAGCCAGACTCCCAAGGTCCAAACATGTTCAAACATGGTGACCCCGTTTTTTTTTGTGCCCGAAATACCCTTGAAACACGGTAAAATATCTCATTTGGCCCAAAAAAACACCATGGTCTCTTCGACTTTGACCTATACCGTTTGAAAACGGCAAGTTCGAGACCTCCCTGAAGGTCTGACACTCCATGGGGATGAGATCCCTTATATCTTCGGAACCTTGGAATCGCCATCGAGCAGTGATCTTCAAGTATCACAGTGGATGATGAAGTACTGGGCCAATTTTGCAAAAACAGGCGGGACATCTGTCACTTCGAACCTGTTTTGGATATTACCCTCTGGTAAACTAACATAGCTATTGAACATGGCCATTTATAGTGGATTTTCCCATTAAAAATGGTGGATCTTTCCATAGCTATGTTAAATTACCAGAGGGTATGGATTATTATTGATGGATATTTTCCATTGGTGTGACTATATTGCCAGACATGATTCATGATTTTATCCTTGTTTTCTTTCGGGTGTTCTGACCGGCGACAGCCAATGTGGCTTTTTGGAAGCTGGAGTTGCGGCTGCGGTGATCGTGGTAATTGTTGTTGCCTGTTGTGGTCCTGCGCAAAAAAGGTACCATTCGTCAACTTGAGTTTCTATAATGTGGAACATCGCTAATCCCATTGCCCTAATATTCAACAACCCCCAGAAACCATGGTTTAGTGGGGATTTTCACATATTTGGGACCTTTGAGGGGGTGTATAGGGGGTGTTAATATTGGGGGCAATTAATTCTGTAGATGCCAAACTCAGGGATACATGAGGCTCGATCTTCAAGAAGGAAATGGGAGTTTGAAATGAAATAGCTCAATTTGGTATTTTAGGGTAAACGTTTACCTGGAAAACCCATGGTGAAACCCATGGTGAAACCCTATGAAAACGATCTACAAATGGTGGGATTTCCACATAGAGGGGGGGCAGGGCGGAACACAAAAGCAGAGACGGTGGAAACCACTTGCTCCAAAGCACAGTTGCAAGGGTGCTGCAATCAGTTCTTATCGAAACATGGTGCTGTAGATTTCTTGTCGTTTACCGTAATCTATATATTTATACATGAATGTACTCTATATACAATAGTTAGTTTTATTGTTGTATGATTTGTTTTTTTGGGTCTTTCTCGTTTATTTGCCACTCGGATTTGTTCCCATAAAGGTGAACCACCCCATCTCTCCAGCGATTTGCCATTGAAAATCAGAAAAAATAATTCCTGCACGACATCTGCCCAGACCGATCATTTTTGTGCATCTTCCGTCATTCTCCTTGAGCATCTTTGGATGACTGAAAATTCTTTGTTGAACCTATTTTCCCAGCAATTTCCATCATTTTCCACCATTTCCACCACTTTCAGCGACTGAAACGCCTGGATGAGGTGACCCCAATGGCCCCGGCTTGCCCCACTGGCCTTCCTGGCAACAGCCTCCGGCTTCGTTGCTGAACATCAGTGACCAGCCGGTGCTGGCGGAGGTTCCGTGGCTGGGAACCCGGCAACCAGGGATCCTAAAAATGGATTTTTGCGTAGATGGTTGAGGGGTAAAAATGACCAATTCTTGTGGCCAACCCCAAAGCAACATGATTGCGATTTCAGGGAAAACAAGGTGTTTCTTTTGGGGTGCCACAGTTTTCGACACGCGCGCGCACACTTACACACTTACACACACACAGACACATGCGCACGCACACACACACGTATGCATTTGAGGGATTTGAAGCCGAAAAACGGTATTTCCAGCATTAGCCGATCATCAGCCAAAACAAGAAGGAAGTACTGTAACAAAGAAAAGATGGGTCTTCGTATATCATTACAACCAGCGACCATGGTGAAGTTGACCATTGAAAAAAGTGAGATTCAAGATATTCAAGCAACAATCAACAATTCAATAATTCAATGGGATAGGAAGCCATCAACCTAGGAAAGCGGGAGATGCAGCAACAGAAATGTGTAGAGCCATGGAAGTGGCAACTTCCAGGTTGGCTGACAGGAGGGTCTATCTAGATTGTGCCCCGAGCACAAGCTGGAATTTGTCCCTTCTATATCCTTCTGCAATGTATAGTTGCTATCACTTTTGGTTTTGACAAATGCCAGACAGACTTGTGCCTAGGCCACTAATTCGGCCACACGGACGGTGCAAGAGTATCCCCAGCCATTCACAACCGCTGCTGTTGCGGCCACACTGAGGCTCCCAATAACAGCTGGCCCGGCTGTGGCTTCTTTTTGTCGAACTGGGACTTCTATTCCCTCTGTCTGCCAGGCGAAAAAAGATCTGTCAACCTGTCCCAGATCATGGTGTGACAGCACCCAAACAACATCAAATCTCTTCAAGTAGGCGCCAAAGTGGCCTAGGTACAAAGTCGTTTGAATATGTTTGAATGATGAAATGCTGCTGGTAGATGACACCCCACCGGATGCTGAGTGATTGGCCCGGCACAGTTCCGGCAAGGTCGGCAGGGCCTTGTAAAGGGTGTCCTGTTCCATAGCTCATGTAGGATGAGCAGAAAAAAGCTGTGCGGTTTGCACGATTTGGACGTTCACTCGCTGGGAGATGAAACAGTGATTTCTCTGCAGTGATTTCAATGTCCATGATTTATTTTGATTTTTGGAAGGCGGCACACTTTTTTTTCATGCAAATGAAGGAAACATACAGAAACCAGAAGATGTGCGAAGCGTTCGTGAGAAAGCTGTGCCTTTACGATCGACGTAAAGGATGGATACCACATTCCACAATACAGCTACAAGATTGGAACATCACCTTCCCTTTGCATTTGCATAAAATTTATTGACCTCGTTGTTTCCAAGTATTTTACAGTAATTTTCATCCTTAAGAGGGGGTGCCTGACACCACTTGACCCACATGTTTTTCGGAGGCTCAACCACGAGCTAGCCCTGGCCACTATAAATTATATGATGACAACACCACTACCACCACTACGGTTTCTTCTTCTACGACGACGACGATGATGATGAGAATGAGAATGAGAATAAAGTAATGATTGGTGCCAATACTCATACCAACACAAGAGCAACCACAATTACGCCACTCACTAGGTATTTTCTAGACCAAGGTAGCTGTCGGATTTTCCCACTGGCAGGGCCAAAGTCGAGCCCTCGCACAAGCCACTCAGAACTTGGAGAACCAGGCACCTCAGGATGCAACATGTCCAGAGGGATTGAAAATCACCACCCCAGGTTACTTGAAGAAAAGAGACTCACCAATATCATCCAAAATAACAATTTCCCCTGGTTATATAATGCTATATATTATATAAATAATATTTGCATTATATAGTTCAGTACTATATCACATATGTATATATATATATATAAAATATATGTAATGTTTCTATCATTTTCTATCTGCATAGATCAAAATACCTAGATAAAACCATGAACACATCTTTTTAGACGTCCCCCAGTATATTTCGGTTATCATTCCAGGCCCAGCCAGGTGCACCTCGAAAGCAGCGGACTGGAAAAGGATCAACTGGAGCTGCAAGCTGTTTGCCAGGCGAGGCAGGCTGTTTTTTTGATCAAAAAAGGGAGATCTGGGAAGATTTTGAACCATGATTTGTGAAAACTTAGATCAACTCATGGTGTTTTTTGTCAAAGTTTTCCCTAGTTTTCCGGGTCTGGGAGGTGAGGATTTATGATTTTGTACCTGAACCATACTCCAAATGGCTTTCATCTTGAACTTTGGACGGTTGTTTTTTTTGGCCATTGATAGTGGATTGTCTATGTGATAATTATGATGGACTGGAAAGGATCTGTTGGAACGCACTTGGTGGTGCTAACCCTGCACCCATCCTTCACTTCACAGCTTGTATTTTCGGTGGTGCCATATGCATATAGTATGAATATGTATACATATATATAAATTATACATATAATACAAAATTTATACACACCAAATAGATACACAGCATTGCACACACACAATATTTACAATTATATAATTATATACTTACTAAATTATATATATATGTATAGGTCTTATTATTACTATGTTTATTACTATAAAAAAATACATTTTTTTTGATCTGCCAGGCCGTTGAATCCATGCGCGGAGCTCAAAAAGATGCTCCAGGCATTTCAGGGAAGCTGGACATTTTATGGGATACATGGAAGGTCACCCAAAGGTCATGGGGGATATGGATTATCTATAATATATATATAATTATATATATATAATATACATAATTAATTACATCTGTTTGTGTATGTAGACACTGTATAGATGTAGTTTCTATACAGCATATCTCAATATGCATATCAAACGTTTGATGACATTTGTATCACCCTGTGTGATACAAGATAATATCCACCCTCTTGATTGTATCCTCATCTATTTTCTCTTCTTGTTCTTCCCATGATGGAAGGTTTTGATGGATGAGATGGCTAGGAGTCACAACTCTCAGATCAACATATAGATATTGGTCATTTTTTGTGTCCATCACATCATTTTTCCAGGTATGCAGTATTGATGGAAATCAGGGAACATCACCAAGCGTCATACTTGTTTTATTTTGTTTTGATAATCGCAGCGAGTAGCTTAATGCCCAACAATGCGTAAAGAAGAGACATCCCAACTCCCAACATGTCGATTGTTCTGTGTACTGTATTTTAAGTTGAAGAGCCTATCTTGCACGCTTGCGCGCTGGGATATACTTGGATAAATACTTTTTGTATCGTCGAGCTTTCAGTGACGTGTTTGACGTATAAACCTTGAGGAAAGGCCAAAACGATTCCTGGTCTACTGGTCTACGGCGCCACTAAACAAGCATAGCAGAGCAAATACTCACCATTTGTATCTACCTAAAAACTTAAAAACATTGGAGACTGCCAAGTGCCATCAAGTGCCATATTTGATAACTGGAGGGGTACATCGGTACATCCCTGGGAGTTGATGCCTGGACCTCCAGGAGGCTTTGATGAGAACCTTCAAAGCAGCGGCGATCTGGACGTCCGAGCGTCAGGTCATCATCGCCCCCTCTGGGATGATGCAACATGACCAAACCCCCGGGCCGTTGTTGGTTGCTGGGATTGTTTTTAACATGTTTTTACCAGAGCCATTGCCGCATTACTATAGTCGATATATGCATTACATAGCGTTGTGAGCTATTTCAATGATTTTCAATGGACAGTGGGACAGCATTTTGATTATTCTGACTATCGGGAAGATTCGGGAAGGGGAAAGCTATGACTTTGCATGTTCGAAAGTGGAGAGAGACCCATTGCGATGCCCCAACATCTCTGAAAAAGGTCGAGTCATGTCGAGTCAATTTCGCCGTTTTTTTTGTGTCAGGTTTGGGTCGTCACCACTGGAGTTCAGGTGGATGGGTCTGAGTGAATGATCCCCGTAATGTGATTTGTTCATCTCTTTTCTGTGAAGACTCTTTGATACGTTACACAATCTCAGTTCTCAGTGTATGCCAACTGTTCTTGTAGAAATTTGACTCCAGTGTTGCAATGAAGTGAATGCAAGCTCCTTTAGTGTTTCATGAACTGTTCTGGAACAGCTCCAAGGAATATGCCCAACAAAACACATTCATCATATTTCATCATGATGTAAACGACCAAGACGTATCCAGTTGTAGTGAACACATGTGAACACCAAGGCCAGTGGTTTCTTTTTGATTCAGAATTCATAAGAGTTGAGAGATGGTCAGAGTCATTGTGTTTTTTATTGGCCGTTTCTGCATGGTTCCAACACCATGCAGCGCTGCTGCGAGATGCTGCGAGGCATGTCCTTGCTGGACCATCGAACGCCGCCCAGCTTGGCGTTCGTCAGAGAGGGCGTGTGATGCGAAAATTCACGGCTCGATCGCTGGGAGCTGGGACAGAGACCATCGTTAAACAGTGCCAATATCGTTAAACAGTGCCAATATACAGTGTAATCCCATGAAATCCCATTAAAACTATATAACAATATATAACACCATTTCAAACGGCCAGTTTGCTGGTAAAGGTACCTAACATCATATATATATATACACGTATATATAGATTGAGTGGCCAACATGTTACTGTTCCTGTTCATGATGTTGATGGAACAGAAGCAACTCTGATGTGGCTCATTGCTACCTCTGCTAGGCTTGTTTGCTCAAAGTTAGCAAACCAGGAGAGCAGCTGAGCAGCTGATATGATCCAACCAGTCTCAGACAGCAGGGCTGCAAAGAATCCAACCATATTAATTACTCAATGACTCGGCGATGGTTGGAACATCACAAGGAAACGTGGCCTTTTTTCACCATGACGGAAGAACGCAAAGGGACGGCTTAGCTTTTGAAGCGATGTGAAGAAATCCATATCGGAATCGATGGGAATCAGCATGGTCAGCCATATTCGTTCAGAGTTTCTTGAAGCAAACAATGGCTGAAGACGGCTGGGACTTGCGATACATCTCGGAGGCAGCTGGGTCTTGGAAATGTATGGGGCATCAGTAAACTTACCATAGAGGTGGAAACCCACTATCTGTAGATCAGTTTCCTAGGGGAAAACCAGGGAAACCATGGAAAACTCCCCACATCTATGTACTGGGTTACCCTCAGGTATATACCCCAGTTTATGGCCAATTTATGGCCAATTCACCGGTGAGGTGTTAAACATCTTGAGACAATTGGATGGAGTGCAGTCTTGGAAGATGTTGGAAGTTGGAAAACCAGAAATTCGGAGACTTTTATATCTTTTATCATGCCTGGAAAAGCATCAGCAGTGGATTTCTCTCCAAGCGTGCTGATATATTGGACTGAGACGAAGTCTCCACATCATCGCACTTGTTTGCTTTTAGACGATGAAAGACATGCCAAAGATGGCTCTCACACCACCAGATCCGCAACTCGCATCAACGAAACACGGCTGAAATCAGCTGCCAGTGGGCCAGGCTCGCCAGAAGGCCTCCGGCCGGCACAAGCCTTGCAATGATGTGGACGAGGAATGCGGAATGCTGCGCAGTGGGGATTCATCAGATTTGGTTTGGGGTATTAGCCAAAAAAAGGGTCATTTAACCAGCAACAATGGAGAATGTAATAGAATGTAATGGGATATGATATAATGATATATAATGATATATATATATATATATATAATGATGTATGAATAATGATAGATAATCAATTTTGGTCATTGAAGAAGCAGAATGATCGCACGTCTTTATGGGTCGATATACCGGACCCCAGTGATATCAGTGATCCGCAATCGACTGGACTGATTTTTTGACGTGCTTAATTTTGATATACGACAGAACATGAAACAATGGCGTATGTACGCGTATGTATATATATATACACTATAGATACATACATATATATATATATATAATATATGTATATAAATAAATAGATATAGAAATAAGGTGAAGACCCCGCGAGTCCCAGATGTTGGATTCATCCGCCAGCGCAAGCTGCATGAACATGCGTTTGCTGACAACTCATTTTTTTCTATATAAGACATGGTAACAAAGCATCGTTTTATTGATTATGGATCCATTTTGAGGTAGGAGTATTTCATATTCCACCAGACGGAAAGCCCTTTTCATTCTTCGCTCTCAACGAGGAATATGCTGCAAACTATCCCACAACACAAACAATTACATAATTGCACGATCTTGATCAATTGTGCGTAATTTTGTATAATATCGATGCAGACACGAGTTGATATGCAATGCTTGTTATCCTACAACAGCCGATTTTGATCCCACAATTGTAAAATTCCGCAAGCAGACCTGGTTGGTGGTTACCTTGGTGGTTTCTGGTTTTAAACACAGCTCCGGAAATGGACCACTTTTAGTAAGATGATTTACATATTGATGATTAATGATTAATGACTTACCCATTAAAAAGGGTGATTTTCGTTGATTTTCCAGTTTGCTAGGTGAAATAACTAGAGAATTATATATTTTAATATTAATATATTTCAAGAACATTTGGCAGCGATGGTCCCCCAATGGCAAGCAGGATGTCTTGGATCTCTTCCCCCAGGAGCCGAGAGTTGTGACTGGGGGTTGGGTCAAATCGACGCGCGCGGGATGCCATGACTACCCATGGGATTGCTCAACTTACCCTACTTGAAACATCTTGAGTGGAAGAAGTTTCGGAAGATGCTTGTCCGACTGAAAGTGTGATCGACATTGTTTGACTCCCTTCAAAAACATCAAAGTCTGGAGTCTCAACTGCTGTAGTAGCTAGATTCTTGGATGGGTGATGTTCGAAAGCTTTGCAATGTCGATCCAAGACAAGCAGTTGTGCAGAGATCAGGTTGCTGGTAAGCATCACAGCTTTTTATGTTAAATATTGTTAAATTCTGAAGTCTTGTAGAAACGAGGACATACCTTGTGCCCCGCGGCAATATCCGCCCTTTGCCTGCGTGGAAGCCCAGTAGCTTTCGGATAGGTTGAATTGACGATCAAGAAAAGATGGAGGTACCTTCTGGGTAACTCAACTGGAAGTGCGTAGCTCACCGGTGTTGCATAGTTTTCAAATGTTTTCATTAGTTTTCTAAATGCTTTCTGCATGGAATGTCCAAGTTTTTTGCTACCATTCCAGGCGGCCCTAGAAAAATTGTGATGTTTTTTTTTCCGTGGCAGGGAGAGTGGCCCCGGAATTCGAGCGCGAATTTGAGATCAGCATGGCTCCAAGATGGGTGGATGGGATGGTTGGCCCAAATCCGCCTTTCTCGAAACTGGAAAGGCGGCTAGGTGTGGACACCAGCTATAGCACTTTTTTTTCACCATTCAATAGGTGTTTCTATTGGATTTTCTAGAGACAATGATGCTTTATGTTTCTATGGGCTACTCGACCACTACAGGACATTACTGGACATCTTCTTGCAGTTGGGTTTGGGGAAGTAAATCCAAGATAATCATAGAATATCATAGATAATCCAAGTCCGATATTTTTCACTAATAGTTTGGAATTCAAATTTTGATTTTGCCATCATTGCAGGGAATGACTGGTGCCCCCAAATGACCTGAGTGTACCATTAGGAACAATTTCTGGTGATCGGTGGCTCAACCATCAGCCACTTCATATACATATATCACATGTGTATATATACATATATCACATGTGTATATATATATGTACATATATATATATATTACATAATAATCATATATATATATGTATACATATGTATGTAATGTACTGTACTGTAATGTAATATAATGTAATGTAATGCAATGCAATGCATTGTAATGCAATGTAATGTAATGTAATGCAATGCAATGTAATGTACTGTAAGTATGTATCTATGTATCTATGTATGTCTGTATGTCTGTATGTTTGTATGTAATGCAATGTAGTGCAATGCAGAGCAATGCAGTGCAGTGCAATGCAATGGAATGCAATGTAATGTAAAGTAATGCAATGTATATATGTGAATTAACATATATATATATACCACATCATAGAAGTCAGCTATATATTATATATATAATGTATGATCCCAATTGAGACTATTGAGGTTGGCAATCTCCAAACTGTCTCTCCAGGTGGCACGGAGCAGGACGTGGCCACCAAGCTCGGGGACTTCCAGGCACGGTGCAACTGTCTCGTTCCACCATTGCTATGGCATATATATATATAGTCACTGAGCAACTTACCATTTGGTCATTTAGCATAGCTATTGGACATGGCAGTTACTAACTAGTTACTAACTAGTTGATTTATCTATTACACATTGTGATTTTCCATATGTTCATGAAAACCAGAGGGTAATTAGACATTTAGTAACGTTTTAATTTAGCAACCTCGTAACTTATTCATTACTAACTTAGTAACCCCCCAAAGAGATAGATTCTGGTAAACTCCGGTTCAAAAATAGTGATTCTTGTCGCTTATATTCATCTTTTCGGGGGGTTACAGTTCATATCCATAGGCAGTCGACAATATATATATATTATCATTGGGCTACCATTGTAATACATTGGGCTGAAGCAAAAAGAGTTTCCGTACGTTTTGTATTTAAAAACTCATCCAGATGGTTCTAGAAATTAAGAGCAATTTGTCATACAAACCGTGGCTGTTTTTGGGTGACACTCCCATCTGACAGGAGATGCAATACACAATTTTCATCCATTTTCGACATGTCTGAAAGAGAATTTTAAGACATGGATGATACAAACCATACAAATCCGCAAATTGACATAGACTGACATAGACACAGAATTGACCTATACCCTCAAATAGGGGGAAGGTTACACATTGGCTGTTTCTTTTCGGGTCGATGTGAATTTCGACGATCAACTTGGGAAACCCCGCTGGCCTCAGGATCCCCAGTGGGTGATACCAGTGGGTGGTACATTGAGACTGGTCAAGGTGCCACATGGCTATGGCGGGTGCTGAGTTCATTAAAGGAAGGAACCCTGTCATTTCTGGTATGTAGAGATCATTCAAACCGTCCAATTTTTGGGCTCTTATCATTTCTAGAGAGATTCATAGTCGGTTTCTGGATTTAGGCATCTCCCCAACCAGGTCTTTCTCTTTGCATACGAAGTCCTGCCAATTGGGCATGGGTCAGGAGTCCCGATGCACGTGCCTTTTTTTTTTGGCTGAGGTGATCATGCGTACCAACATCTATAGTTCTCATTTTCCCAAAACCCGCCGTGCAAGATGTGGGATGACTCATTGACTGGGGACCACTTTTTTGACTATTCGTTTTTGACACTGGTTTTTACTAATTGTCAATCACCAACTAGCTCATCTAACCAATGAACCCATTTGCGTCATTTTATATCGGTTTATATGGCATCTTTTTGTTGATCACACATGGTTCAAGGGAAAAAAACACAGAAATTTCTCCCATGGCAACAATGGCTTCAAAACGCCATTGGTTTTCTCAGCGCAGGGAGGGATCTATCGCTGGACTTTGCGCCTGGAACAGATCTGCAGCTTGTTCTTGAAACGTGGCTTTGAGGGTTGGAAAGCCTTGGTATACCATACAACATTGGACTGGATTTCAGGGACAATCTAGAGGAAACCCATGGTTTTTACCATTTTTTTACCATGAAACGCTCGGGTTTCCGGTATTTTTTCCCTTCAACTAAGTCTTGGAAGCCAACATGCATAGGAGATCATAGGAGTATATCATAGGATTCGATAGTTATTCAACCAGCAAAGATGAGGGCTTAGGCAATCAAGTCAGGGTATTGAAAGGTAAGAGGGGATAACGACTAGTGTACTGAATAAGTTGTAGAATGAGTTGGAGAGAAATTCAGCAGGACATCCCAAATATTTTGGGGGTAAATCCATGGTTTCCTTTCCGATTTCCTTTCGACGAAGTCTTTGAAGGTACCAGGGAAACAATTGGAATTATAGATGGGATGTAAACGTTGTAACCAACAAGACTGGGGCATCAACAAGCACGAAGGGATTGCTTCAAGAAGATTTGGGAGGTAAGCAAGAAATCATGAGGATTTCATTTTCGATGTAACCACCATCCCCAGGCGCTCATCGACCCCAAATGCAGATTGGAGCAGCTCGACGTTGGGGCTTTGGGAAGGGGCACTGGGGCACTGTGTCGAAATTTATCGAAGGATTTGAGGTGCATTGAGAAATCTCACATAAGATCTCAAATTGAGATCCCAAGGTCATTATGTATTGATATGTATTGCTGGAATATGTGTATTGGGGTTCATCAGTTGAAATCTTATTCATCTGATTCCTTCATGGGATGCTCAGGACCCGAAGCAACATGTTTGGATATTTTTTGGGATACCAAAAAAGAACGGATGTTGGATGAGTTGGATGTGGACTCAATGTCTGTACCGTATGTACGTGTATTCTTTTTGATGGTGTAGATTGGTGTAGATTGTACTTGATCCATCTTGATCATACGGGAGAATATGATGTATTGAGGAGAATATGATGTATTGATGATGTATTGCAATCCATCAATCATCACCAATTGTAGATTATATGTAGATTATATGATCCATCTTATCCAACTGTTGGGAGGGGTCAAAAAAAATCTGAGACTTCACATTTGGGAACCATCTGAGGTGCATGGTGCGAATCATCGTCGGCCGTGGCAGCGGCTTCCCAGCGGTGTGACCGCAACCTCTGTTGATGGATTGTTATAGGATTTATAGGGGATTGTACTGACTGGTCCAGGATGATCATCATATCATATCATCATATCATATCACTATGAGAATCCGTTCTTCACCAGGATTAAATGGAATGAGAGAGGTTTTTAGACACTGCTCATTTGTTTGACGCAGACTTGAACGTTCGCTTAGATTTGAGAGGTTTAATAAACACTTAAGACATCTTAAGACTAGTTTCAGACAAGGTAATGCTTCAAATCATGACATGTAGCTTGTGTGCATGCAAGCTTCTGGCACCCGGCCAAACCCACCATGGACAGTCAGAGAGGTAATCAATGGACAGTGAAATCCCCATATTTCATATTTTTACTATGTTTGTCGATTAAATCCCCTTCCTTGTTCCTAAACAGCAAATTTTCTGTACGTGTTTGTTGATGAAATCACAAACACACTTTGGAAAAAAAAACAATTTGTGTTGGTAGATTTCTTTTGGGCTACTTGATACTTGACATTCGGATAAATCAGAGCAACAAATCCCTGATTTTTGTTGGTTGAAACTTCATATTTTTTGATTTTGGGATAGATCAGATGTTTTTTTTTCCAAACAAATCACTGGTTTTTGCTGCTTCAAAGCCTGGCTGGTTGGTGGTTTGGAACATTTGGATTATTTTTCCAATTTTTTCCATATATTGGGAAAAATACCCTCTGGTAATTTAACATAGCTATTGAACATGGCCATAGAAATAGTGGATTTTCCTGATTTTCCCATTAAAAATGGTGATTTTCCATAGTTTTTGGTATGTTTACCAGAGGGGTAGGTCAACCACTGCAGCTGGTTTAACGGTGCCCCCAAATCCCGGCCTCGAGGCGCCTCATGACAACCACGCGGTGCTCCCGGGCCAAAGACGAGGATCCCTGGCAAGAACGGCCCGGTCCGGGAGCCTGGGCTCCCCCGAAACGAAGACATGGGGGACAGAAATAATGTGAAATAGTGGGATGGGGCTGGATGGGGTTGGGGTTGGATGTCAAGTTTTTTTGCGATTTTTTTTCGAACACTTTCTGAATTCAGGCACAGTTTTGGGTGGTTTCAGGCATGAGCAGTGACTCAATTCGCAGTTTTCGGGATCGATACCCTCTGGTAAACTAACGTAACTATGGAAAATCACCATTTTCAATGGGTAAATCCACTATAAATGGCAATTTTCAATAGCTATGTTAGACTACCAGAGGATACTCATCCCATGAAATGCAATCGTTCCCAGCTCCCAGACTCCGATGTCACCCGTCTCTCTCAGCTGCTTGTGAGCTGAGTCACCGCTAAAATCACGGCTCAAATGGCGGAAGCTTGCGGTTACGCGAACGTCAACAGCTAATGTCAACAGCTCAGTGACACAGATCAAGACACGACACACACTTTCAACTTGAATATTTTCACCTCCAGCCATGACTTGTCATCTCAACTGACTGGTCATGGATCGGCCAATGGACCGGGAGGATACGGTGACACATCTGGAGAATCAGGCCTGGATCGATTGCGAAAAGAAGCTGGGCGACATGACGGCTATGACTTGACATGACTTGACTGTTGTGGATTTTTTCTGGCAAATTGCATGCCCGTGTGCCAGAATTCATAGCCCACCAGCAAAAGATCTTAAAAAGAGTGGAGTGAGTGGAATCCTCCATATCCTTTCCATTTTCAGAATATTTCAGAATATCATATGAATAATCTGATAATATCTGAATATCTTAAACTTGACCTTCAGTTCGGCAAGCGTGGCATCCCATGGCCCCATATGGCCCCATTGTCAGCGTCATGGAGTCCCAGGATTGACGAGCTTCTACAGGATCACGTCAAGGTCATTGTGAGCGTTGATGGTTCGGACCAGGCTCATGTGTCGCGGACGTGCAGGTCCAATGTCAGAGAACCGTTGATTCAGCGGCTGATGATAAAGTATTATAAAGATATAAAATAATATAAACAATATTGCATAAAATGTAAAGACACCTATCAAACAATACATTCTTGATGCTGTTTGTACCATGTGATTAGTATGTATGTACATTACGTGTTATTTTTTCCGTCAACATATTTAGTTTTTATGATACTATCTGATACTATATGTATGATATATGTATAATACCATACATAGATTTACATAGATTTACATAGTATATATGATGATATAAAATTATATATGTAATCTTACCACTAATGTTTTATTCATAGAATTGGATGATGGGACAATTTACAGGAAACCCCCCATATTTGATGGTAAAAACCATGGTTTCCTGTAGATTTTCCCTTAAACCAATCCAGTGACACTAATGTTTTATTTCGTGGAGCGTCCGGCACGCCAGTCCAGCTGTGCCTTTGAATGGGCGCTGCACGGCTTTGCTCAAAGCGACCGGGAGACGGATCTGCTCATCGCCGGAAGGCCCAGTGGTCATCAGTTGTCCACTGCGACTGGAGATGGTAAAACCATGGTAAAACCATGGGAAAACATAGAAAAAACCATGGAAATCACCATGCTGTCAATGTGAAAATCCAAAAATCCACTATTTCTATGATTATTTCTATGGTCATTTGAAAAATAGCTATTTTGTTAAATATCCAGAGGGTAAAACAATGGTGACATCTGAAGCATGGTGAAAAAATATGGTGATCTTATGATATCTTGTGATGTATTTGTATGGTGATTCAATGTTGATCAAATCGAAGTATTTTCAGCCAAATCTGAGGTTATGAGTCATAAGTCATAACCATAAAGATGACCTGCAAGGATGGGGGTGTCTCATGGTGAACCACTGGTCCCCAAATGGAACTGGATGGGAATGGTTTCATACTTGGCCCCGGATTCGTGACTTTTTTGCTTTTGCCATGGGAACATGGAGTCACCAGCAAAGTTGTTTTTCAAATCCATGGTTTTTGTTATTTTTGTTGATTTTTCGTCCCAAGTTTTGGTTGAAACTTTGAAAGCGGTGAGGGAATTGTTTCTGGCTGATTTACTGATTTACTTCTAATCTTGGTTGGTGAAATCAGAGACTCCCAATTCCCACGAGCTTACATAAAGTTTCCCGCACCATTCTCATATGGCCATATAGAAAGTGTATGAAAAGGCTCATGGGAATGGGACTGCCATCATTGGGGCTCAATCAGCGAGAGAATGGACCAAGGTCGTCCCATTGAGTCTCAGCTGTGAAGCCCCACATTTACGACTTGGGTTGGTCCAAACAGAAGGAATACCCGGTATGTCCGCTATATCCCTAACTTAATTGCCATTCAATGGGACAGGTACTCGACTTGCGAAACAAGCCACTGAGGTCCACTACTATGACAACACCAAGGTGAGGAAGACAGCTGAAGAAATGGGGGGTGGAGGTCGTGCAGCCATTTTTAATGACAGCAAAGATGAGGATAGCGGATTTACATGTTGGATCATTTTGGTAGCTTGATAGCCTTGGTGATACAAAATACCAAGACCTGTCTTCATCATGGCCGTGGCCTCGAGGAATATCTGCCGCCCAAGTGGAGAAAAGGTGCCATCCATTCAGACTCCTGGAGCAGAAAATCGCTGGGACGAGATCCGGTGGGGATCATGGGTTGAAACCGGTGGGATCCAACCCCTCCAAAGCTGATCAGCGCAAGGATGTGGAGGCAAAATGTACATCCTACCTGGTCTCCAAGCGGTATGCCATCAGCGACTTGGAATGGAGGGTCACTAGTCATCCATGTTTTCTCCAAGTGGAGAGGAATAAGATGATATAAATGATGAGTTTGATTTTTATTAACCCTGTCGCAAAAAACCCTCAAGCGCATGAAATGAACGCATCAAATCCTATCAAGCTACAGAACCCTTGATTCAAAGACAGTTTTGGTGGATTTTTCCTTCAAGGCTTCCAGCGCTGGATTTGGTCCCACCAAATGGGGCTGAGGTGTGAAGGAACGAACGCCGGGAGTGAAGATTGGGCAGTTGCTGTGCCAGGACACGGCGAAAGATCAGTGGCTTAGGCTTACCGACCATCCAACATGGCTGTGAAATCAACAATAGATGGAGGTTTTTAATATGTTTTCATGTGAACAGATTTTCCATTGCCATCGTTTCATGACCAGGAGGCTCAGTAGGTCAGTAGGGCATCATCATTTTTCCTGTTCAAATAGCAATTTCGATGGTATAAGACAGGTACACAGAGATAAACCTTTCAAAATCTTAGCCAGGTGGGTACCTGGTCCCAAGATATTCCGGGCAATTAATGCTTGAGTGAGTCATATTCCAGCGTTCCCAAGTTATCCTTAGAATTCCTTAGATATATTTGAGTGGGTTACTTTGCTGCGAGGATGATCAGGGAACAAGCAGTTTTCCCCAGCCCCATTCAGGGTCACAGGGGTGCGAAAGGATGTTCTTTTTTGTTGGACAGGCAACATGACGTTTTGCTACTTAGACAGTGGTCAAACCACCTACAGGGTGATGAAACACACAGCTTGAGTATGGTTTGATTGCGTTGTTCCATGTTCCATTTGGATTGCAGATGATCACTGTTTTTGGTGGTAATCCCCCCAACGAATCACATCTCGACATCCGAGATGGTCAGGACATTAAGGAACAGAATGCGGGCTTCTGCGTCATGGGTTTTGCTGGCCGCAAAGGCAAGATTTGTTGGTTCCAACTCAATATGGAACATCATGGAACCATTGGGTTGGAATGGGACTGTTGAACAGTTTTCACTTTCAACATCTTTCAACACACCAAAAAGCTATAGATTTTCGAGCGTTTTTATGTCCAAAGTCTTCCAAATTTTCACATCGGCCTGTCTGAGTCTAAGAGGAGCGGGATCCGCTTCCTTCCCATGATTGACCAACCAATGGCACATATGGGGATTGATCAAAACCCATGAATTTCCAGACTTGGGGGATAAACATCCATTAAGACCAGCTATTTTGTTCACCAGGGTGCAGCGTCTTGACACATCCCCATTGTCCCCGCATTCAGATGGATTTTTTTCCAGCACAATATTCAGCTGCTGAGTCAATGGTCGCAGATGGTCGCAGATCTTTCAGGCAAAGACAGACACCTCATCGGCTCCAACGTTCTGGAGGCTTGGGAGACACGGTGCTTCAAGAGATTTGACAAATGAAAAGTAGCCCTGGTTGATTGGTGAATATAGGGACTTATAATGACTTATATAACTTACTCTACTACCTAATTTACTGATATTTATTGGGGATTACGAGAAACCTATCAACCAAGCTAGTAGATATAATTAGATGATCAGGGTATGAATGATTCATTTAACACAAACACCATGGATGACATTCACGAGTTCATGGTTTGGTATGGTGTGTACATGGCTCAAAATCATGCTGGCCCGGTTCATGGTCAGTTCGTCGGCCAGCATCCCAGATCCGCAGGTGATGCGATGCGGAAAGTGCAGCTGCATTGCAAGGTCCTGAAAATGCCGCGCATCATCGTGCAACGGCTGTCTTCCCGCGGTTTTTCGGAGTTGTCTTGAAGATTTTATGCCAGAACAATTGAACAATGTTTGCGTCTTTGAGGAAAACCAATATGAACCAATACGAACCAACGATAAAAAAACAGATCCCATAGTTTTGATTCGTTTTGATGTTCACTAAAGCCGAGGGAAGCCATCGATAGCCTTTTTTGCTAAGGTCTTCAAGGAGTCGGATCCCAGCAAACTACCCCTATCGCGACCGGCAGCTTTCAGAATCGATGGGGATTTTGGGGGATTTGATGGTTGTGTAACGGACTAATGGGAGAATCCTCGGATCCAGTAATGGGACATGGGATAATCATGGGACCATGAAAAAACCACAACTTTGCATTTTTTTGCACATGATACATGGGATAATAATGGCAATCATTATCATGGGATCGTCATGGGGATATGAGTTAAGGGGATATGTAGTTTGGCAACACCTCTATGAAGTCTCTATGATCTTTTGGGTTTGAAAATGGGGGAACACCTATAAAGCCACTTTAGGCAAATTGAATAAGACACATGATGATTCACCAGTGCTTTTTTTTGGTTATACAGTACCAGTCTGCAGATAGACCCATGCAGAAGTGAAACACCATATTCCTTGTTGTTGTCGTTGTTGTTGCTGCTGCTGTTGTTGTTGTTGTTGGTTGTTGTTGTTGTTGGTTGTTGTTGTTGTTGTTGTTGTTGGTTGTTGTTGGTTGTTGTTGTTGTTGGTTGTTGTTGTTGTTGGTTGTTGTTGTTGTTGTTGTTGTTGTTGTTGTTGGTTGTTGTTGTTGTTGGTTGTTGTTGTTGGTTGTTGTTGTTGGTTGTTGTTGTTGGTTGTTGTTGTTGGTTGTTGTTGGTTGTTGTTGTTGTTGGTTGTTGGTTGTTGGTTGTTGTTGTTGTTGTGGTGGTGGTTGTGGTTGTTGTTGTTGTTGTGGTTGTGGTTGTTGTGGTTGTTGTTGTTGTTGTTGGTTGTTGTTGTTGTTGGTTGTTGGTTGTTGGTTGTTGGTTGTTGGTTGTCGGTTGTTGGTTGTTGGTTGTTGGTTGTTGTTGTGGTTGTTGTTGTGGTTGTTGTTGTTGTTGGTTGTTGGTTGTTAGTTGTTGGTTGTTGATTGTTGGTTGTTGGTTGTTGGTTGTTGGTGTTGTTGTTGTTGTTGTTTTTGTTGGTTGTTGTTGGTTGTTGTTGGTTGTTGTTGGTTGTTGTTGGTTGTTGTGGTTGGTTGTTGTTGTTGTTGTTGCGGTTGCGGTTGCGGTTGTTGTTGTTGTTGTTGTTGTTCTTGTTGTTGTTGGTTTCAGACATGTCACATCATGTTAAATGCTATCCACAGATGCATTCCAAGTTGGAAAGACTTTGGCCTCGGTTTATAGATCTTGTGTGACACTGTTATATTTCTGTAAGTTAATTTAATCTATATATATATATAGACAGACATATATTTGAGATTTGAGATGGTTTGGAACGACCCGGAGTTGTACGCGTTCCGCGATGTTTCTCCCAGGCCAAGTTTGTGGTTTCGACGGGTCTCAACCCAGCAGCCACCAAAGCATTCTACGACGCTCTCAGATTGTCACGACCAGGTGGGTGTCACTGCGACGGGATCTGGCCGTGCTTTGTCGGTCTTTGTGGCTCAAAACTTCTCAAGTACTATAACTATATATAACTATAATATACTATGAATAACATGAACTATATATCTATATGGAGGTTTCCTGAAATGGGGCTACCATGGGCTACCCCCAACTCATCCATTTGAATAAGATTGGCTCAGGAGATGAGATCCATGTGGTGTACATCCGGCCCTACCTGGAGCCACACTCCAAGGACGCAGCAATGGCCATGGAACAGAAAGAAATGTGTTGAGATGTCGATTTCAGGGTCAAGAGATTTCAAGAGATGCCAATTTCTTGCAGATTTCGTAATTAAATGTAATTAAATATCAACCCAAATGAATTGTGGTCTGCGAATTGTTGTATTTCTATGTATTTATCTGGTACCGAATGTTATGTCCATGGGCGATGCTTATGCCTGTCTCTTGGAACAACTTGCAGAACTAATCACAACTCACCAGAACGTTGTGTCGGTTAGGAGATGGGTTTGACCACCTCAAACATCGCCACAACGGGGGAAACAACCCTGTTTTCTTTTCATCTCCAAACGTAGCGGTACCATAAACTTCGGACAAATCCCTATCACTAGCAAAAAGTATTGGGAATTCTCGGGAAACACTTATTCCCATGCACACACTTCCCATAATTTTATGAAAAACAAATTGAATAGGCACACATCATCACAGTCATCACTGTCATCACCTACTCTCCTGGAGGAGAGTAAAGTCACCACGGCTATCCGCCACAAGTATGACTCCATCTTCGAAGGCCACGTTTCTGGGGGCATCAATAGATTGGTGTAAGTAATGATTGGTGTAAGGGGAAAGAATGACCGGAAACATGCCGAATGTTTTTTATTGTTTTTTACATCACATCATATTATTATATATTATTATTACATCAAATACAAGGGGTTTTCTGTGAATTTTACCTACTTAAAACAATCCACTGGACCAAGTTCTTTGTAGCTTCCGCTCCCAAGTTCCTGATTTTCACTCTTGGCAGCTCGAAGAAAAATCAATGGTTCACCGTTAGTCCATTGTTTGTTAGTACATACCCATCATTCTCTTTTTATATCATTCGTAGAATTCATCATCTACAGTAGACGAGGACGTCATCTTTGAACAAATATACCTTGCGTAATTATACCTTTTCTTTTTCCTAATTATATAGTCATTTCAATATCTAGAGTAGATATTCATCGATATTCAATATGCCAAATATCTTACGTACTGTCTACATTAGAGTAATTAGTAGACCAATTCTTCATTTCCAATACAGTAACCCCAAAATGCGAAATGTATTTCCAGGATGTGAGTTCGATGATGTTTCCCCCATAGTTTCATATTGCATATATATAATATAATATAATATAATATAATATACTATAATATAATATAATATAATATACTATAATATAATATACTATAATATAATATTATATGATATAATATAATATAATATATAGTATAATATAATATAATATATATATATAATAATATATATATATATAATATATATATATATATATCTATCTATATTATATTTCCAACTTCTCAACTACTTCTTTCGGGTTTGCTACATTGTAAGATATGTGAAGTATATTACATTGTCCCCTTAAGTGGCCATATAATGGAGAAAATGATCCTCACCCATTGGAATCGGGGTGCACTATTTTCAGACAAAACCATCTCGTTATATCTGGTTATAGTTATTTCCATATATATTCTCCAGGTGTCCAACTTCTTATCTATCATACCTAGGGGTTGCTCCATTATATCATATCAATTGTATTTCTTAGTTATATCAAAGTTATATCCCATCATCTATATCCTCATGAAATCCCAAATCCCATATAAATCCTATATAAATTCCATAAAGAACTCCAATCATCCCCGAAAAATCCCAGACGTTTCCAGGGATGAAGGACCCGGCCGCCTGGCCCAGCGGGAAGATGGTCAAGTTTGGGGATCGCAACGTGAAGCTGGTGACCTGGACGACATATGAAATCATCATTTTTATAGGGGAAAATATGGGAAAATGGATGAAGAATGGATGAACATTGCCTTATTTTCCATCATTTTTCCATATTATTCTTGAACAATTTTGGTTCATGTTTTCATAATTTTTCCATATAATTCTTGAAAACATGGTCATTTTGGTTCATGTTTCCATCATTTTTCCAGATTTTTGTTGAAAAAATGGTCATTTTGGTTCATTGTTCCATCATTTTTCCATATTTGTCCGACGTTTTTTTTTTTCCCGATGAAACTATGGCGATTTTCCCATGGCCACGGCGGTTTTCCCCAGGTCTTTGCTCCTCAAGGCATCAATGAAGGCGTTGCTCAAGCGCTGGTGCGATATGCCGCTTGAATCAGCGCAAAAAGCGCGATGTGGGAACGGTGGAAGCATCTAGCCATACTTGGATAAAGGGATATATATATATATATCAATATCTATATATATATAATATAATATATATATATATAATAATGTAATATATATATATATTTCAAAATGAATGGGATTTAGTTGGCTTTGATGGGATCTTCATCGAACAATAGTGGGATTTACGGGATTTTACATCGCCATATTTGACTACCTGTGGGACACAAGTACTCATGGTGTAACTTCGCATGTGGGATAACACCCGAAACATAAATCATTTACCCTCTGGTAAACTAACATAGCTAATTATTGTAAATGGCCATTTATAGTGGATTTGCCAATTAAAAATGGTGCTTTTCCATAGCTATGTTAAATTACCAAAGGGTACGATGACCATGGTTTACCCAACTATCCCTATTGTATCCTATATCCACTAGTTACCACAACGCCACGATCGATGGCGCACCCCACCTTTTCTTTACATAGTTTTTGGAAAATGCTGTTGTTGGCTAAAACCGGTGGTTGTTGATTACACTTGGGTGAACCAAGTTCCAACGCATCCGTTTTTGCTGCTTGAATCCACGAGTTTGCTGGTGAAAAACCCGCCATTCTTCTTAGTGACATATGTGATATCCGTTGAGTGATTGGTGGTATCCCAGTATTGGATGATGGGAAAATTGAAACCAGAAACCTTCAAAACTCCTTATTTTGAAGGGTAAACATGGTTTTACCATGTTTTACCTGTACCCATCCATGACTGGTTGCTAATATGCAATACTTGGCAATATGCTTCTAATTTTATTCCCTAGGATGATAGACTCTCCGATCGACCAGCAAAAAATCGAAAAATGGAATCCCTGCCGAGGGAATGGCGATATTCATCACAAGCCGGAAACCATCATTTGAATCATTATAGCTAAGTACATAATTGTAATTATAATTATATCTATATAATATATGGAAAAACATGAAAAAACAATGACATCGCTCCAAATCATTCTGAACTTGTGTTTACCTTTCTATACTAGTGTTAACCAAAAAACAACACTCATAGACCATGACATATTTTTGTACCATTTTGAATAATGATACCTCTAATCAAACGTGGCCATGGACAATCCACTCATTTATAGATGTTTTTCCCATTAAAAAAACATCTATTAACACCTGATATTCCATCAACAACTCCATGAATCATCATACATCACCATTTTTATCCATTTTTCAATAGGTCATTGATTTCAGGCTAACTTATTTTCCATCACCAGAGGCGACACCAACACGGCTTGGAGGCCAACAACTTTGAAGCCGACTTCGTCATGGTGGGCACCAACGTGCTGCGGGTGGATCGAGGGAAGCCACCGGTGGGGTCAGCCACTGGGCACGGCACTGCAGGATTCGGTTGGGGGTTGGGAAAATCCGCCAGGAATCCCCAAATTTACTGTAAACTTTGGGGGATTTACCATCTGGTTACAGTACCATGGAAAATGACCCATTTATAGATGGTTTACCTATTAAAAACGGTGATTTTCCATGGCTATGTTAAATAACCAGATGGTAAACTTTGGGGGATTTATAGGACATGTTTGAGCAGATGTTCGCATTGAAGCTCTGATTTGCATTACTATAAAGTGGGGGGAATGAATGATGATGAAATTTGGTACCCCTCCCTGTCAAGAAAGTTGGGGTTTATTAGTCCTTGGTTAATACTTACCACAATGTTCCAAGACATCCCTAAACCCAAAAATATGACCAGAGATCTGTGTTTCCAAGGGCCGAGATATTTTTGACACTGGCTGGAGGATATCTTTCAGCCATGGACGGCCAGACATTTTTCGACCATCCATTGGTGCCATAGATGTCCTGTTCCCACTGGTTGGCTGATATGACCCAGTCATGTCGAGTTATATCCTATAAAATTTCACCAAAAATCCCAATATATGCTGATCAACCCCCAGATTTTAAGTTGCCATTCTTGCCGGTAACACCCTTTTTTGTATGTTGGCAGTTGACTCCCTTTTTTATGATCTGTTGTTGATTCCGCCATGAATTCGGGTTCTTTCCCTCAGGTCTCCCTGCAGATTGTCATGGAGTTCCCTGGCAACTGCGTGGTGAGCAGCTTCAACCCGGACTTTGTGGCTCAGCCAGGTCCAGGTGACAACATATGTACACCATGAGTATCTATTCGATAGTATATATATATTAGTATAATATATAATATAATATATAATAGAATATATAATAATATATATATATATAAATGAATAATACATGTACACACACGTCAGATCTACATATGTACTATTAGAATATATTGTAAACTCTGTCAAATATGATCCACACACACATATATATATATATATGAACTATAAGATAGTAATATATGTATTGAATCATCAGATATACATGTCAATGTGTACGTTCTTTTTGTGCTGTTTGCTGCTTTGAGGATATGGCCGTCAAACCGAAGTCTTGAGGGTGGCATTGCGCGGAGGAGATGACAATTTCACCATAGATCAACAGTTTGCTGATAAATATGGAAACATCTTTGAAGGAAACACCCATACCTCATATTCCAAACTTATTTATTGACATGTCTTTCCGATATCGGAAGGTTCTACTTTTCAAAATCGCGGACAAATTTATGAGCATTTCCATATCTCCCTTCCGTTTGCGGATTCAGAATCCAGGGCAGGCCTTGAGCTTGAAACGGAAGGTCTGCATTGGTCACGACGCGAGGTTGCTGAAATTGAGCAATCCCGCAGGACCCAAATTCATCCAGGAGACTCCGAAACTCCATGTTCAAAGCTGTCAAACCGCCATTTGTTGGCAACGGGAACGTGCATGCTGACCAGTCACCGCAATCTTTGCACACATTTTTGATGGACGCATTTCCAAGTTACCCGATGGTAATTTAGTGTTGCTATGGAAAACAAACAATTTTAAATCGGTAAATCATCTATGAATGGGCCATTATCATCCATTTTCCATGCATGTGTTAAATTACCAGACTTACCAGACGGGTACTAAAATTCAGTGACAGTCCATTTCTGCTTCCTTTAAAAGATGTGCCAATGACAAAAAGTCAGCGATGCATCCGTCCAGTCGCGGGGCAGGGCTGAATGCAGTGCTAGGATCAGAGTATCCATTGTGCTGTGGCACAGCGGAGAGGTCTCCCAGGGATTTCTGAAAAATCTTCGCCGTGTGTATTCAGAAGATGATCCAAGATGATCCAACTATAAGTATATATAGAATACAATATAATATAATATAATACAATATAATATAATATAATATGATATGATATGATATAATACAATTATACGTATGGTACCCGCTATTATATGTATATATATATATATGTCCAAGACTAGAATGCACAGTCACCATGTATGTATTCTGTTGCTGCGTCTTTGTTCTTTTGTTAATTTTCTTGAAAAGCGCTCCTCTCATGGTTTCGTGGAACAGTTCCACCTGCATGGTTCGCAACGCAACCGCCTGCAAATGCATGGCGGGAGGCTGAACGCAACGCAGAAAAGATGTGTTGATTGCAAATAAAATACTTGAGCAATGCTCCAAAGCCGTGTCGTTTAATGATGAGTTTGGGGCTCATTCCACCCAATATATCGGGGATGAGCATATTCCATGAGCTGGGAATCGATCCCAAGGTGGCGACCGGATGCTGTTGGAGGGTGACTACCTGCATATTGAGGCGGGATGCCCTGCCATGTTCCCCCGTGTTCCACCATAATTGATGGCTGAATTCAATGCGTATATCCACTGCATATCTCTTAAAAAAAAAACATGAAAGGATCACATAAAAAATCGCGATGTTATGGTTCCATCAGTAAAAAACCATCAGCTCTATGCTTCTTGGGGCGAAAGTCCCTTCTATGAATCCTGTGAATGTCATATTTGTGTGTCAAAAACATGCTGAATATTATGGAATATGATTGAACATTACTGAATATGATTGAATATTGTTATTTTTGAATATTATGGAATATTATTGATTCATATGGAATATTAGATTATAAATCATATTAAATCCTCATTTGTCTGTCGATAAACATGACGAAATGCACGTTTTGCCAGTCCACTTTCCACCAAACAAACCTGGACCCAAATGGACCCAATGTCCTCATGAGTGGTTTAAATTCAATTTGGATGTAATTAATTCTTACCAATTCAGGTAGATTCAGGTAGATATTGATGGATGATGAATTCTTGTAGTCCCACTGGTTTCAAAAACCCACTGGCGAGATTTTGACAGGCAGATCGCAAAATCTGGCTGTCAAAATCGCCCATGTGTTCATTGATGGAGGTCTCATTGTTTGCTTGGTCAAACCATCTTGGGGCTGTCCATATCACTTTAATTTAGATAGACACTGTGACTAGTTTTTTTTTTTGCAATCAGAATCAATATCAAGTTTGGTAAAAACATCCATATTCATCATTTATCTAAATACAGATGAAATATAATGAAATATATTGAACTATCATATCATAAGATCTTAACTCACATATATATATATATATATATATATTGATTGACATACACACCACTCTAATTACTATCGTTTTTTAAGCGAACCATGTCACCTTAAAATCCACCTTTCGGTGCCCAAGATCGATCCGAGGTGGACTTGCGGGGCCTCCACCTGCCCTTCGGCACCATGGCCGTGTCCATCAACTCGGAACCTCAGGAGGTGCCCAGCGGCACTGCAAGAGATTTGATGTTTTTAAAAGATGTCTGGTTGGTGGTGACTGGAACCATGGAATTTTATATGACTTTCCGAATATATTGGGAATAAGATATGGAATAACTTTCCAATACTTTCCGAATATATTGGGAATATTTGATAATCCCAATTGACGAGCATCTTTTTCAGAGGGGTAGGTCAACCAAGATGTAAATTGTGAATTAAGGTAGTTGATTTCATCCAATCAGATCATAGCCCGCAAGAATGGAGACTTGGCTCCCAAAACTGTAAGAAACATCAAGAAAACGGTGATTGAACATCAGCAAAAAACGGTGGACTAAGTGAAGTAAACACGTCGAATTCCGCAACTAGATGCTTAGTCAGCAGCCCTGGTTAGCTTTAGCCAATCAACCTGGGGACTGCCAGGTCATTTTCGATGACATTACGCTCACAAACGGGCTCTTCCGGCTGGATTTGGCTGCTTTTTTTTTGACCAGTTTCTGCAGTCTATATGCAACCCTACCCATCACAATGAGAGCCATAGGATATCCTTTGCGAGTGCATCCGGGCAGGAAAAAATCATCAAAAGGCAACAGAAAATCCTCGGCATGTTCCCGTTTCTAGATGATTCAGAATCTGAATGTGATTGGTTTTCTTTTTGTTCATATTTTCTCCACCATGAGTGTATTTTCCATTTAATATGGATTAGATGCTAATTTTTCCATCTCATGTCCCAGTTCCACAATTAATCCATACAATATCATCTACATAGAAAATATTAGAAAATCATAGAAAAATTAATATATATATACACATAATATTTCTCAATCACAAAACGATGATTTCCAGCCCAGAACTGGTCGAATTTCCTTGCCACACTGGAACCAGGTCGCCCTTGATGCCGGTGGTTTGCATGGGCGGCAACCTATCCCGTGTGCGCCTGATGCCGGTCAGCTGATGCGCCGATCGGGACCAAAAGATCTGCAGATTTCGGAGTTTTCCTGGACATTCGCAGATGAATTGCCGGAATTGAGATTTGGGTATGGATCAATACCTATTAATATCATTTTTAGGGGGATGAACATCCATAAATCCCAGCTATTTTGATGTTCACCAGGGGTACAAGGTTTTGACACACTGCCATTTATGGTGATCTAGTAAAGCGATTTTGATTGAACTGAAGAAAGATGTTGATTCTCCAAGAAAGCGGGGATTTTTAGCAAACTGAAGTGGGTATTTACCTTAGATGGATTCATATGGCCGATTTAAGCAAACGCACATGCAGATTTAATCAATATATCATGGGATGTAATGAGATTCGAACTAATCAACCTGGGAATGGGTCAAAAGCCAGACGCAGCGAACCAGATGATAAGTTGATGAGATTTTAGAGTTTTATCATCCCTTTTGAATGATATGGGTTCGTCTGAAGACAGGGTACCCCGCATTTCATCCTTAATCATCACCTTTGCCCCTTCTCTCAGAGCTATTTTAAGGTGTATCTGGCTATGGATATTTACCCGAAATGAACAGTTTGACCTTGAGAATAGCCCATTTTAGGTGGAAGCTAATCTTCCATCATCCTATTCGGCAGGGTCTAAGTTAATTGGGGATGGTAAGTGGTTAATGCCAAGAAGCAGCCAAACAATCTGTGAGCCTGGTTGCAAATTTGATTCCCTGGCTTTAGTTTGGAGCTCAAAAATAATCCCATCTCCATATTGTATACTAGGTACCGTGGATGGGCTCCCTTTCCAATAAGATATTTCATATTTTTTGGGGAAAGGACGACTCAAAAATTCCAGCCAACCGTTCAAAAAGGCCACTTTGAAACTATGCCAATCGTCGAATTGGGAATTTATAAATCATATTTCTAGGATTTTCGACAGGATTATGGAGGAATCCCTATTCCTTCCCTAGTTCATCCATGTTCATCCCATATGCCAATCGTTGAATTGGGATTCCTTCAGTCGGCGCAGTGGGTCGCAGTCGTCAGTCGTGGATCATGTGGGGCGGGGTGATTCCGGCCGCAGCCTGAGACATGGTGGGAGGCGCGACGTTTTTGGCGTGAAACGGGTGGGTCAAAGGTGACTGGGTGAGTTTAAAATGTATAGGACCCCCCCAAGAAGATAGAACATGAATTTATCGCTAGTTTGGAAGGACTATACTTTTATAATCTTTTATATCTATTTGGGTGAATTACTATGTAGATTCGTGCTTGATGCACTTAAATTGGATGATCCACAACTGACTAGTCTTGTTGGAATGGATTTTTACAGTTTTTAGCCACCGTAACCAGATTCGTGCTTGTCAGACAAGTACGGTATTTTGGAAGGATGATGTTTCTATCATTTCCTGTACTACACCAAGTGATGAGGAGCTCACTGATGGCTTCAAACAGTTCTTGCTTTCCATGGTTTGTAAGGGTACTATCCCAACATTTGCCGAACTCTTCAGGTGTATTTTGACGAAATGCACACCAACATGTATATTTAATTTATTTTAATTTATCCAGATAATTGACATCATTCTAATATATTATATTCCAAAACACTTATCAACTTGTACTTCCGTATTTATGGATGATTATGATTGTGCAATATTTGTGCAATATTTTGCCACTAAACTCAGGACCTTCTTAGTACCCCATGGAGCCATGCCGCGCCAGTCATGGAGCTCTATGCCATGCTCAGAGCGGGCAGCATGGACTTTGTAGGGCAGAAGCAGGCCATCCGAGGTCATTTGATGGGAAAAAACTGGATGAAACATGAGAATTTGCCTATCCAAATGAGGATTCAACATGATGAACCTATAAAAAATAGGGACTTGAGATGATATACCTGATATAACCATCAAACATGGGGGATTTAACTATCAGAGTTTGGGATAGAAGCCTTCATTCGGATGAACCCAAAAGATGGAAAAACATGAATGAGTGGCTCAAGAGAACCATCAACGCCATGGATTTTGCCAAGTTTTGGGATCTGGATGAAGATCCATCACTACCAACTAAACATTGATGAACACTGGGTGATATGGGATTATACTGTATATGCTTATATAATATATATGATGTAATATGAGATGATATAAATCAATATAAACCAATGATATTCATTTAACACACAATTTAATATATATATATATATTCATATATAGACACACACACACACACCTGTTTTGGTGTGCTCAACGTTGACATGGGATGCCAGTGGATGAGATGCGGCCCGATGCAGCCCCTGCCAGTGGGATGGTACACGGCGGCTGAGATGAACATCCATTTACCCAGTAGATTCAGTAGATATTTTGAGGCTTTTGATTCATAGCCAAATCGCCAGGCCTTCAACATGCAGTTCTACTTTATTTGGGCCTCAGGTCGATTCTTTGGCTTCAAGCTGACCTGATTTGTTGACCTTTGGCATTCCTAGTCTTATTTCAGCCACTGGGGTCAAGTTTCGACGGCAGAGATTGAAAGGAGATCATGAGAAATGTGAGAATCAAACGTTGACATGTTGAAATTTGCGAGCTATCCTCTGGTTATTTAACATAGCCATGGTATAGATGGCTTATAGATGGTTTACCTATTAAAAATGGTGTTTTTCCATGGCAAACTGTTAGTCATAACCAGATGGCTACATGAAAGACGGGTGTCAAATTCACTGCAGAGAAGCCGCGACGGGGACTCGGGGACTCACGCCGCTCGCGTCGCAGGAGTGATTGGATTTCTCCATGGCTTCTTCGCGCAAAGGCACCGCGGTCCTGGCGGTAAAAGCCGAAACCATACACCATGATGAAGCGTCACCATCGGATGTAAATAGCCATCCCCAATGTCAATTGGTAGCGATATTGTAATTCTGTTGTAATTCTATTGTAATTATATGGTTGGGTTTACCACATTACACATATATTTGCAAAGAGTATTGGTTGCATTGCTTCCTCATTCCCGTGGCTCATTTTGCCGATGTACCTAGTTCTTGTTGCTGCTTCCAAAACATATATTTATATATATTTGTTGTTGGTGAGATCAGCATCAAACAGTGGATTCGTATGATTATCATTATCTATACCGTCTCGGAGCCCTAAATTCAGGTTTCTGTACACCTTCGCGTGGGTTTTTGGTGCCCAGCTCAGTGTTTTGGGGGGTCCTGCACGGGCGGCTTCCACTGCCGTCCAGCCCAGGCACCTCGGCTTTTGTGGCGCTGACGTGCCTCCCCCCGTGGCCCATGTGGAATAGGCCTGGTGTTTGGTCCCATGTGTCATCTGGGGGTGAATTTTTTGGGTGAATTTTTGCTCCCAAAAATGGTGATCATGGGGGAAATGAGGACGATTCATTGGAAGTTGAGTGTTGTGGAAACATTGGAGAGTGTCATCTTTGACGCTCATGAACGGTCCCCCAAAAAGTCCGGTTGGAAATTGCAGTTCTTGGGCTGTATGATGTTGTATGTTAATTTTCCGCGGTGTATAACGTATGCGGTTGGAATTCACCGACAATAGTAAGAGAGGGGATGCTTACTAAGAAGAATTTGTACTAATTGTTTCTTTTGCTCTTGTCCATGTTCAAGCAGCCCTTTGCCGCGCAGCAAGATGATAGGCTGAACACGAATTTGGGGACGTCAAGCAACCAGACATTGGGTATCATTGGGATAACTCTATGATAGTATGTCTATACCACAACTGATGATTCCGTGCAGTCTGTTCAAATACATCTAAATACATAGAATTGCATAGTATATGTTGCGTACTAAAAGCTTGTAGTTTTCATTCAATGATACTATCAAAGTCACCCTGTCGGGCCTGTCGGCTGGGTCATGATGGCATGGTGGGATGGTGGAATGGGCATCCTGACCCCAAGGCATCCTGTGGCGTGGTTGGAGCCAAAAGACAGGGATGAAGACGACGAGCCGAAAGCAAAGAAGGAGGGCTTATCCCTGTGGTTGGATGGAACTGGCATCATCATGAATCATCGAACTGAACAGTTGAGGAATATCAATGAATATCAATGAAGATGACTAAAAAGATAACTAAAATCTGGAATCATGCAACATCATGTAACTGGATTTTTCGATGGAGTATCTTGGGGGAATACTTATATAAACATCGTAACATCTCTTAGATAGAATCTCTTAGAATTAAGAGGAACTAAAGATTTAGATATAAATCCAAGCTTTGGGGTTGAACATGAACCCAGCACTAGCTGTTTGTTTGATGAATGATGAAGAAAGGATGTGGCAGCTTCTGCAGGCTGGATTTTTGCACCAGATTGTAACATTTTGACGCTTGTGCCGTTGTCAGAACTTTTGTTGCAGCCGCAGTCTGATCGTTTCGCTTTGAAACTTCATTCACATCTGCCCATCATATCGGCATTGTTTCCTCAGTCATAGTGCATGCCGCTGTCACCGGAAGGAGACAAGCAGCGCCAAAAAGGCTGCAAAACAGAAAAACAAGTAGGGCCGCCGAGCCTAGTCGGAAAGTGGCTGGCAGTCCGAAAAGACGCGCGACGCGCGACTGCACTGCCGATCACCTGCCCGTTGAGATTTCAATCCAGAACTTTGAAGGTGTAGAATAACATGATGTGCTGCTTGGATCTGCATGCTAGTTTCAAAATGTTTCAAACATGTATCGCTCTTGAATCAGGCCCGAGGCTGATGGGGGCCCGCTTGAGCAGCAAAATTCCATTGGGGCATCATGACATGGACAAGCCGACAAGCCTCAGCATTTCTGGATCATCAAAAACCTTGGATCATCAAAAACCTTGAAGTCATTTCTGGATCATCAAGAATCATGACTTGGATAAACCTCATGAAACCATATGAAACCTCTATTTTTTTTGGGGTGAATCCCCCCAAGGATTCCCATTTTCATCCCTCCAAATCTGCTGGATCTGGGCTCGAGAGATTCGACATATTTTTCTTCATGCGCTGGCACCTCATTGGGCCCGAGCCTCGGAGATTTCAAACGAAAAGCATTGCATCCAGTGGCTTTTGGTGGAGCAGATGTTTCTCCAAAGAGACCTCTACTGATAAGATTATGGCTTCATGTTAAAGTAGTTAAAGCTGATTTAGCCCTGAAAATAATATGAATTGTCGGCAGCAAGATGAAGAATAACTAATATGGACGGTTCCTAAGTCATGATAGTCATGGGGGTACCCCTAGATCATCCATTTATAAATGGCGTATTATAACCCATCCAGCTATTGGGGATCTTCCATCATGGGAAAGCCCATATGAACACCTAAAGCGAAACCTGACAAATCTATGTGCAAATGTTATGTTATCTTTCTTTTTTAACTAGAAGAGGGACAAGAGTTGAGACCCCCTCTGGTTTTGGATGCTTTTTGTTGCCTATGTACCTCCTAAATCCACCCTGGCTGCGAAGTTGAACCTGCTAGGGGGGCCAGCTGCTGAAATGGCCGAAGCCGCTGGAATTGCGGCAGCCTCGGCACATGACGCGACGCATGGCTGGGTGAAATTTTCGTATCGAAGCACTGGATGAATCATGTACTGCAAATCATAGGATTATCCACATAGAATGATAATGAATAATACATACCGAGAATACGGTGGGGTTGGGGCGCCTGCCGATGCCAGCAGCACTAGTGGTTTCAAATGGTTTCAATAGTCACGAAGATCCCAACTTTGAAGATCCCAACTGACCCAGTCATGCCAGTCATGCCTGGTTAGTCGTGATTAGACCATGTTGAATCCTCATTGTTAGCCACGAAAACCCCGTTGAAATCACAGTGCCATGGTCTGATGGCTAAATCGTCTTAAATCAGCAGTGTTGCTGGTAAGCAGGAAGAACATGGTAAAATATTGTTGAATATGAGCATTCTTGCATATGTTTTGCAAGTTAAATACCTGTTTTTCTGCTTAATATCCAGAATTATATTCTATAGTTTAAGATGGTGAGATCATCAAAATTATCCCACCATCCCCATATTTGTTGGTGAAATTACAACGTCTCTGCTGCTTAAATCATATGAACTCAGGATTGATTGGGTCATTTATGGCTATGTCACCACGATTCTTCACGTTGACATCACATGAAATCAAGCAAACTCCACCCAGGTTTTCAGTTTGAATCACCATTTTCATCCATTCAAAATCAACCGGATTGAACCATAACTTAACCATGTTTCACCAATTTTCCCAGTTTTTTTCACGGGTTTCCACCCTTTTTTCCGGCAGATTTCAGGTGATCTCCGCCTCAGAGCTGCGACGCATCAAGGATGCCATCGGCGTGAGCAATGCCCGGGCCCAACGCCGTGGGGGATTTTTCATGGGGATTTTCCCCCAGGGGAGATGGGGATTTCCATGATATATCATGATATTTTCTACATATGTCCACCTTTTTTTTGTTGGGCATGTGGTATGTCAAAATTGTTTAAAGACTTTATACAAATGTATTCAGGAATGGTTAGTTCAATATGTTTTTTTTTGGTTGTTTGAATAGGATTGAAACCCAGAAAATATGGCAGTTTTGATGGGAAAATGCTGATTCGCCGGGTACTGTGGTTATTTTTGGGTCTAGCCTATTTTGAGACAAATCCATGCAGAGATCTTTTTCATGATATTTTCCAACACATTGATTAGATGTGTTTTCATATGCTTGTGCAAAGAAAGTGCATTCAGAAGTACTCGTACTTAGTCGGCATTGACTTCAGCTATTCTTTTGTTTTGGAGCCGTGTTACAGCTATAGAGGCGGTGTTTTTTCATCCAAAGAGAAACTTGGAGATCCCATGGGAATGGCTCAGCAGAACCTAATGGCACTTGGCAGCCAACTTCCGAGGGAAAACAAGTGGAATTCTTGGACTAACGTGGTCTTCTCACTGGATATATATGGATATATTACATATTCATATAGAGATACATATAGAATATAATATAAAATCTGTTGAGCAATTTTGAGTGGCTGTAACTCTAAGTCCAAATCAATGCTGCGTGCTTGTGAAGAACATCATCTGTCATCGACCACTTCGATCAAGACAATGACTGATCCGTTTTTTTTTTGCACATTCGGCACCAACAAAGGGATGTTGTCGTGTTGACCTACGTAGACTATTGGAATGGGATGCCCAGCCAATTTTGGATAGTGTATCGAGGTTTGAGCCAGGCGCCAAAGATCCAAAGGTTCGTTGCTTCTATTCCAAGCATTGTTGAAATTGAGTAAGATCTTTTATTTCGTTTTAGTTTTCTTCAAAGATAGTTTCATAATTTTTCGTTTCCATGTCCTACTAATCCTTTCCCCTAATTCAACATACCCCCAACCACTTGGTTTGATATTGCATCTGTTCATGACTTGGGGTCTCATATGGGCGGTTCATTAATATATATATATATATATGTATATTGTATATAATATATATATATGGTATTTGCAATTGTATCATTCTCAATATTGGGATTGACCCAGCAATTATCAAAACAGCTTAGTTGATTGAGGTCTTAGTCTAGTGATTCACATCTCCCGTTTGGAAAATGTCTGGATTAGTTCGTGAAATCACAATGTCGTGTGATATGTGACATGGTCAAAACCATGGTCAAAACATAGTTTACGGTCATCCATCCAAAAAATTGGGAATCTGAAAATAATGGGTCCAAGTAAATCCCTATTCCCGTCGAGTTAACCATTGGGGTTTCCCGTTTTGAAAATGATCTACAAATGATGGACAACTTCCACATCCATCTCCGTGAGGTGGGGGATGCTTCAGATCCTGCCCAGTGCCCCCGGCCGGTGCGTGTTTTGCGTAAAATTTTAGTGGACTTGCTGCACTGGCACTGAAAAAGGTTTATAAATGGGGATTTTTTTGGGGATTTTACGATTTTACCAATAAATGACAGGATACACTGCGGAATGATATATATACACACATATATCATATATATATATATATATGTACATATACTACTATGTTTCTTGGGTTTGTCTGAAATGCAAGTTACCCCCAGAAAAACGACGACCATTTAGATGGAACCATGATTTACGATGAAATTTCAGAGGGTACTATATTTTGAGACCCAACTGCCTTTTAAGCAAGTGATCACACTATTCGGAGAAGCTGTTGACATTTTGTTGTTTACAGGTCGATAGTTAGCCAGCCATCAAGCAATTTGCCTTGTTATCCATATCCCCACAACCATTTTCTGGCAAGATTCTTGAGGTGAGCACTAGGACACCAGGGTTTTGACCCATTCCCATGTCGGCATTTGGGATTTTGTCAACAGATTTGGTTTCTTTCGGGCAATGGTCAGACATAATTCACAAGATATCACAAGATCTTGGACCATCAGTTGATGGCTGGATGAACATCCATACCAACCGATTCATCTTTAGCTGGGAAATGGGTGGTGTGAACCCAGCGGAGCAGCGTTTTCAGTGTGGCAAGCCATCCATGACATTTCAGTATTTTTTCGGTTGGTGAATCTTCGTGGGTTTGTAATGTACCCTCTGGTAAACTAACATAGCTATGGAAAATCACCATTTTTAGTGGGTAAATCAACCATAAAATGGCCATTTTCAATAGCTATGTTAAATTACCAGAGGGTACTACATTTGTTTAAATTCTTGTGGGGATTGTGATAAAGCAGACCAGATACTATAGGAATGATCAGGAATGCCTAGATTAGCCAACTAGTATTAAACCCAGATTTTGGTGTCTAATGAGTTCCCCTTTCCAGCAGACATTCACCACCAGAATTTGGGAACATTGAAGATGAAATGCCATTCGACCTACAGTAACAACCAGGAAATGTAGCCTATCCTCCTATCATAGAATTGGATGATGGGAAAATTTTAACCGGAAAGCCCTATATTTGATGGTAAAAACATGTAAAAACCATGGTTTCCTGTAGATTTTCCCTTAAATCAATCCAATGACATATGGTTTTCCTATGGTTTTCCCTTAAATCAATCCAATGATCCTGGGTTCAAGACTCGCCACACGATCGCGATCGCCAGGACCAAGACTCGTGCGCAAGTGTTGCATGAGAAGTCCCAGGTCGGGATCTGAAAAAATCGGGGATGGGACTTATTATGTTGGATTTACACCATCATAGAATAGTTATTGTAGAATATTATAAAATATTATAGAATATTATAAAATATTATAGAATATTATAGATTATTATAAAATATTATAGAATATTATAAAATATTATAGAATATTATAGATTATTATAGAATATTATAGAATATTATAGAATATTATAGAATATTATAGAATATTATAGAATATTATAGAATATTGTACTGTAGAATATTATAGAATATTATAGACATAGGATGAAATAGGTCCCTGCAGTGTCATGCTTTTCTTTTGAACATTGGGTATACCAAAAACTGCGAGGAAAACAACACAGGGATGCAGCCGACAATGAGGATACCCATTTTTTTAGCCTCTGGTAAACATCACCAACAACTATGGAACATCACCATTTTTGATGGGTAAATCATTTCTATGGCAATTTTCAATAGCTATGTTTGTTTACCAGACGGTATGATACCGTGACATGGACGCATCTGTCAAACCTGGAATCTGAATGAATCTGATGGGATGGTGGATGACTGGCGGGTCCACTTCAGAAGCGACAAAAAAAAAGGTACATGAGATTCCTGAGCGAATCCAATGGAATGGTTAGAAAAGTGGTTTGATTATGTTTGATTTGCAAGATGATGAATTCATTTCCACTTTTTATTCCACTTCCATCATTTTCCATCCATCCAACTGGCCATTGCCTTGTTCAACATGGTCATTTCAGCATAGCTCAGCATAGCTCCGCCCTGGCTTTTCGACATTAATAAGACCAGGCCCGAGCCAAGACCTGGAACAATACCTTAGAAGGCAGCCGAAGAAAGAAGGCGGAAGAGAAGAGGCGCGGTGGCATTTTTTGGGGCTCAGCTGGCCCGACATCTGGATGAAGGGCTGGGAAGTTCCTTCGAAGTTGGATGGACATGAGAGTGGCATAGGAATGGAAGCCATGATGACTTGGTGCATCAAACTCGACCATAAAGTGCGGGCAGGAAGAAGTTGGAGATTGAAGAACTTGAGAGGCAAAAGGCGCGTGAATCGGGCGAGGGTGGGCCATATCAGCCAAGGCATACGATATTTGGTACCTGCGAATGATGGAAAAGCACGGAAAACAACACCAGAATTGGATGGTTGATCATCTTCCATTAGATTGCCATAAATGGAGGTATAATTACCACATTCTGGACAAATCCAAATCACATGATTGGCGATATCATCATTATTGCCTTACAACACCCATATCATATCATATTATATGAAATCCTCATTCGATGGGTTACATCACCAATTTCTTGAACAAAAAACGTATTGCTGTTGATATATGATGATATATGTATATATATATAATTATATATAGAGTATATATATAGTATATATATACAAATTATATATATATATATATATCTATTTACAGTAAATATCATAACAGCTACATCTATACTATATACTGTATAGATGCTATATACTATATCTATCTACCATGGCATATGTAGCCCACTAAAAAATCCCATCGACAGATCTGCCAGGTCGATGCCGAAGAGGCCAAGATCCAATTGGACCAGCGCAAGGCGACCATCGACCGTGCCTCGGATGGCTTCGCTTAGCGCCCGTTGGAGATGGGTCCTACGTTTTTTTTGGAGAAAACACTATGACACCACTATTAAACAATATGATAACATATGGATGTTATGGATGTTTGTTTGTTTTTTGGGGTTTCCCTGCATTTTTTGGGTTGAACAGATTGTCTGTTGATTGTTGCTACCATGCTTTTCTTGCCAAGTTGTTTTGATTTTCGGTTGGATTTATGTCTTGCTGATGCTTATTAGTAGTGACCGAAAGAACCAACTCAGAACGCTTGCGGCTCCTCATTGCACCCGAAGGGCTCCCCTTGGTGAACAATTATTGTATAAAAGCTGCAAAACTGTTTCACATCTAGGATTTGTACTGATATATATAATTCTCCATTTTAAGCCAATACCTGTTGGTTTCCATGTTTCGTTCAAGCGACATCTTCCAGTGATTTCTTGCGTTCTGAGCAGCTTAGGTGCCAACAAGCTTCTTTACGAAGAGTTGCGGCCTGAGCGAAGCCTCAAGTCATTGGGGAGACCCCAAACCATTGGGGAAACCCCATAGAAATGTCACGTAAATGTTGGAGAAACCATTTGGGGTCGTCTCATCTTTAAGGGATTTTTGGGGTCAACCCTGTTGTGGCTGTGAACTGATCAAGATGTGATCATAGGATGATAAAGGTGGAGATATGGAGACAGGAAATGATCTACAAATGATCTAATGGTGGGTGTTCCTATAGTCTATAGTGAGTTTACTGGAGGCAAATCCCTTCTCCCCGAACTTAGCATCTCACCTTGTGTCACCTACCTGAACCTGCCCCGGCCTCTAAAAACTTTGGAACCGTGGTGATTATTTGTGTTCCCTCAACTGAAGCAGTCATGCAAAGAGCCCAAGAGCCACCAATCGGGGTTGGGAGTACCCAACAAAATGGATACAATGGGAGTGTAGCACAAATATGTTAAATTAGTCATGTTGTTATGAAATTAATGCATTCCCCAGGTAGAGTCCTGAAACCACAATGATGCCCAGAATTTGCACGTCTCAGGAAAGATATATAGCTGGACATGGGATGTTTCACTCTCGGGCATGTTTCCTGCTGTTTTGTTTGCGTCAGCCTTCCGGTGAAGTGACGCAGGTCAGATCGAATGAAATCCTTCCACAGCAAGATGATGCTATGCGATGTCATTGCAGAACGCGAGGTGCCCACCAGAGTTGGTCGGTGGAGCACATACGAAAACCATGGCCCATTCAGAAAAGCCCTAGGATACTTAGGATACCCTAGGAATTCTAAGAACCTTAAGTAGTTTGAAAATTGAACCTTGGTACTTGCAGGAAACCCTCTGGCCAGGCGCAAATGTCGCTGAGAGGGGAGCTGAAGAAGTGCAACACCTAGTGGTTCAACGGAGGGCGGACATAGAGGATTTTCGCGCAATCCGAACGAGGTGGATCACCTGTTGATCACCTCATGATCACTGAAGGATCTGAAGGTGTCTGTGAATATTTCAGAGATGCACTCCTTTTAAGTCCTTTTCTCATGTCGTGGTTCCCACCATTGTGGCTGTAGCAGCTGCCGCTGTTGCCGAGGCTCGAACAAATCAGAGAGGATCGTTTCTTAGAGATGGAAAAGCAGACGCTTGGTGCCGGAAAAGTCAGAGCTGAGGGAAGAAGATGTGATGAGATGTGCCAATGTTGTGAAGATGACCAAAGAATGGAAAGCAAGGAAAAACAAGGTAAAGCATCTTGAAACATCTTGGACCTACAGGCAACATGAAGCAACTGGCTATTTGATATCACCAGTGCCCGGGGAGTGCAGCTGCCCAGGTCATACCAGGTCAGCCGCGCTTTAGAAGTTGAGATGTACTCATCGGTTTTATGATTTGATAGTCTTTAAAAGCCCTTTATTTGATGGTGAAGTCCCATTCATCATACCAGTGGTTGATGATCATATACATATATACATATACACATTTCAACATATATATATATACACACACATTTCAACACATATGTATATATATATATGAGCAACCGTAAAAACCCCGGCAATACTAAATATGTATTCGACGGACATTGGCTTATGGAAATTGATGGAAATTGTTAAAAACACGAGGTAAGCGATGGGACCTTCCCAA
>Ga0126342_10000527_pt1 | contig 42646 bp, 34 predicted proteins | sample Cyp1metagenome_FD_92528 | JGI IMG/M metagenome (GOLD analysis project Ga0126342, IMG submission 92528) | Coral microbial communities from Lord Howe Island, Old Settlement Bay, Australia - Cyphastrea 1 metagenome | ecosystem: Host-associated > Invertebrates > Cnidaria > Coral ...
CAGCATGTGCGGCATGTTAAAAACTCAAAAAAATCAAATCCTATACCCCAATTTCCGCAAGCCTCATTTTTGAAATTTGCAACCCTTCCAAGGGATCGTAAATGGCACATCTCAAAATTGGCAACCCTTCCAAGGGCGCCGTATCAGCCGCTTGCCTAGTTTTATCAAAGTAAAGTCGGCCAGAGATTTTCAATTTCTGGGATGCGCCACACTGTCCATCATGAGGGGAACGAGTGAGATTGAAAGCCTACCAAATAGTTCGCAAAACAGTTGGGAAATATATCTCAGATGATCTCAGCACGCTTTGGTTCAAAGAAACCAGTGCTTTGAACATCAACTTCCTACATCGTCGTTTGCGTGTCATTTCTCAGAAATCCATGAGATCAAAGCATTCAGGTGGCTATGTCGGCTTGTTCATTGCTGCTTTTTGTTGCCTGCAATTGGCCACAGTTGGCCCTTGGAGCTCCCCACCCAAAAGATGTTTCGCTGCAACGGATTCGGAAATTGTCAAGTTGCAGCAGCGCCGGGATCAGTTGAAATGTTGCTTGAAAAGCATGAAATTTCCGCCGCCAAAAACATTCACCGTTGATGGCCAGATCTATCCCCTTCCACTTAAAACTATTGGGCCACCTCCTGGTGAGCCCTCGCGGGAAGAGCTGGAGTACTTGGCAGGTTTCTTTGATGGAGATGGCTGTGTGACGATGGCAGGTAGATCGGTTGTGCTTTCAGTCAGCCAAAGCATAGACTCTGCGAGAGTTCTCCTTCGTTTTCGTGAGGCATTTGGTGGGGGCGTTCGCCTTTCAGAGAACCGGCACGGCTGTTGTCGAGCTGTTTTGGAGTGGTATATTTGTGGTAATGCTTCAAGGCGAGCAGCCAGTTTGATGGCCACGGTTGCCTGCTTGAAGCAGGCTGAGCTCAAGATTGCGTCAAGTAGAGTTTCAGGTTTGCAGCTGGGCACTGTTCGAGCCAAGCTGAAGACTTTAAAGAAGCCAACTCATATTCCAATGCAGTTTTGTGGCTCTTGGCAATATTTTAGTGGATTTTTTGATGCGGAAGGCTGCATTGTTATAACGCAACTCTTTGCGCTGAGACTAATCGTCAGGCAAAACAACCGCTACATTCTGGAGTACCTGTTGAAATTCTTGCACCAGAGTCATTTGGATCGCTGGAAATTACACGGAGACAACTCCAGTCCTTCATGGGTCCTTGTGTGCGAACATAGGGGGACTTGTTTGCTAACGCTGCGGCACTTGGTGGACCACGGGTTGAGCCTCAAGAAACCGCAGGCTGACTGTGTCCTTGAAACCAAACCCAGTTGCGACACCAACTTGGCCTTGAGGGAAGCTGTGTCCGGCTTGAGTGGGCAACAAAGTCGCTTCGAACGTCTCGACGGTCAAGGAGTCCTGAGAGCTCAAGCCATCCAGAGACTTCAGAAAAAGCTGAGAAGAAGTTCATGCCCAAAAGAGGCTGAACGTTTGAAAGAAAAGATCAAGAAACTTCAGCAGAAACACGCCAAAGGTAAATTGCTATGTCAAATTCGGACACTGAAAGCTGACATTTGCCAAAATTTGTCAGAAGGAGGCTATTTTGTTTCAAGTTCGGAAGGAGTTGCTGCAGCCTGCAGACCTACAGCGGAGACAAACAAAAAGCAATGTTTCAGCAGAACATGTGAAAATGCTCGTTCCATGTTCAGGATATTTGTTTAGATGTTGTTGGTTTGTGTCAAGTGTTAATACATGTTAAGTAGTAATTAGATGTAATTAGCATGTTTGACTCATGTTTCATGTTCATGTTTTTGCTTGAGTGTCCATTCTCCCTCGATGTTTGTCACTAGATTTACTGTAGATCAAACCGGTTACCAATCTCCTCCGCGGCACTGGTGTGCTGGGGCGGATGCCCCGAGCACCAGACTATATCTCCATCCAGTCGCTGTTAAATGTAGAAGTGATGATTATCGTAGTGTTGGATGGGGATTCGTGTCTTGGTGAAGTATGTGAAGTGTTGAGTGGGGAATATATCCATTCAATATCATTCAATATCCATTCATTTGGATCCACACTACCCACACCAGATTGCTCAGTGCCCATCCTCAGATATGTCCGGATCGCAGGAATCGGTTCAACTCCTCCAATCCTTGGAGGCCTTGGCAGATGCAAATCACTTGCGCTGTGGATGTTTGCTCCTAGTTGGGCCGTTGGTGGGAAAAGTCTATGAAGGGTTCATACCCATAGGATCCATGGTGCTGGTATATATGCTAATATGACTGGGGTATATTGATGGTAAATGTTACCATATATATAGCATAGGATCCTATGGGATAATTGTTTCCCTGTCTCCGCGTTGAACGACAAACCTGTGGAGGCCCCGTGGTTGGGTAGGGATGCACCATTGCCATGACTTGGTAGCCCCCGAAGGTCTTGCAGGGTCACGCGCAGAGTTTGCAAGAGCTGACCAAGGCGTTGGTGCGGAGAACTGCTTATGATATGGCACTGGCTGATGGTTTGATGGTGCTGGAAAGAGAGAAAGAGATAAAGAGAGAGAAACATGTGGCATTTGCATGTTCCTTTCGTTCCTTTTCAAAAGATGAACTAGGATTGTCACCAGAACAATGGTTTGGTTTACAGCCTGAAGCTGCCCAGGTGGCCTGCGCTGCATTCCATCCGATGGTGAGGCTTCTTCGGTTTGTTGTTTGCCTTTGCAGGAGATGTCGTTTGTAATTAGATTGGAATGAGCTTAATTCAACCGCATTCAATTGCGATAATTTTGATTTGGGCTTGGTTAATTAATGTTAATTATTTATTTTAACGTTTTGATGCTCTTTGTCTTAGACAAATCATTTGGTTTTCTTTCGTCTCCTTGGCTTCGTTGAAGATCCCATTGTGGCAATGCACAGCATTTTTCAGCTTATCTCCCGCCTTTTCATACATGTTCTTTGACCTGACTATTCTCATCTAGGTACCACCCAGCTTTCTTTCCACTTGCACACTATTGCGTCAATGTACTTGGATGAGAAAACACTCGTGTTGGATGTTACTTGGATGTTACTTGATGAGAAACCAATAGTCGTCTTAATGTTCCAAGTATCATATGTATATCATTATATCATATTACATTCATGTTCCAAGTATCATAATATGTATAATATATTTATATTCATATGCTGTATGTCCATGTTATTCCATGTTGCTCCTTTTGTTCAACGCGATGGCCACCATGGCCCGGCCAGGTTGGGTTTCTTCGTGCCCCTGGCCTTGTGTGCCACTGCCCTGCTGGGAAGGGTCGATGCCTTGGATCTTTGAGATCAGCGGGAGCCATGGGCAGTTTGGAATGGGATGGTTGGGGTCTCAAAATTCTCAAAACTGAGGCTGTCAGGAAAGTAGGCTTTTATGACATGTATTCTCATGTGCTGTGCGTCTCATCATTCAACAACCCTTCAGGTTTCAGGTCCATCTAAGATGCTTTTGTTCGAAGCAACTGGGGTATACCCAACTTGTTCGACGTGTTTCGGACTAGGGCGTGGTTTTTTGGTGCCGCTTGAGGTCTACGCACTCTCCGGCGAGATCTGTGAGGCGGTCTCTGCTGCTGCAGTTGTGTTGGCGGCTCAGCCTAGGGCCCTGTCTCCACAAAAGAGGGTCCAGTAAGTAATATAATAGCACTATATATATAATATAGAGTCGAGAGAGATACGGTATATTGGAATCTAGGGGATAATTCCGAATATGTTTTTACGAGTGTTAAACGCTCAAGGTAATAGCACTAATTAAAGAGTACGGATATGTACGGATATTGTTCTCTTCTCCGGATACTAACCCTCCAGGCAATGGCACTTATTGACCTCTATAGGGAATTGTCAAGTCACAAGCCACCCCCAGTGAGTCTTGAATGTTAGAGCATGGGTGCCAATGGGTGACGCTTGCCTATCATATTGAAACTGTATGTTTAAAATTCGAGATAAACCTTATTCCAACGAAGTTTGGTAGACCTCTCGTCGCTAGGATGCGTTGGATTTTCCTTAACCGAGGCTGACGCCTACAGCTGCTGCCATTGAGCCAGAAGCAGGCAGCTGGTGGCAGCTACACATGACTCAGTGTTGTCTCTGCTACAGGCTTCAGTCAAAACATTATTCTGAAGCTTGGCACTGGGGAGTCCAAACGAGCATGTTAATTTGATTCATTTAGATAATTGGAACATGATTGGAAGCTTTCTTGTGGGGTTTACTTTACATCCCATCACCACCTGAAGTCATATGTGGACAGATGATTGTTTTTACCGTTGCCACAGGTACTGAAGTGGTTCTTGTGCCCAAAGCTGTTGGAACTGCAAGGCTTGAAGTGCAAGTTTGGGTGGAGTGTGGTAGAAACAAATTGGATCACATGGCGTTCATGTACATTATTCTGCAGTGATTTTGTGTACCGTTTGTCGGTTTGTGAAGCTAATTATATCACATATACATCCGTTTGGTTCAAGACATTCTGATTTAATGGCGCCTATTTGATGAATTCTGCTGCAAATTGGTCCGTTCCCCATGGCAGTCTATTTATCATGAAAGGTAAAGGTTGTTGCTGTGGCGGAAGACCAAGCTTCCTATCTCTGTCCAACCATGAAACTGCGCTCGCAGCCTCAAACCTACTGGGACGGTAGGCCATCAGACGATGAAGACATGGGAGTTCCACTGGCAGAGGAGGTCCAAATGTAGTTGCCATTTGCTGGAGGATTGGTGAAGGATTGGTGAAAGGATAAAATGGGATGTGGGTCATGTCGTTTTGAAGGCTCGGGGAACCCCTGTAGGTTGCTTATATTTCCGCAGGTGATTCCTTAGCCGCAAGCCATGGCTCATACCTGTATTGTTTGCGTTTGATCAGCATAAGGGACTGCAGGAATAAACCAATAGGAGTTTTGGAGAAACTATGGGGAGAAAATCTCCCTTGAGATGCCAATTTTTGGAGAGACAGCATGAGACAGACAACCTTGAATAATTGTAGCTCTGTGCTTGCACTGGCATGGTGAAAAAGAACCAAACCTGGATTTGGGTCATGCTGCTGACATTTCGGATGTTTCTCTGCTGCATTTGCCCTCGCTTCCAGGCTCAGCGTATAGAGAATCCCCGGGCTCAAAGATAGCCCCGGCTGCGCGTTGCGCAGCCTTTTCGTCTTCCGAATCCATCAGGGCTGAGTTTGGCGTCCTGGTGGGTCACATTGCAATGCAGGACGGGATGCAGCTCGGTGAGGGGTGGGTTCCAGTTTCAAGGCCAGGCTGATTTTAAGTGTTTGAACCTTTGCATATAGTAAATATAGTGCAATTTGATTTGGGTTGGCTGATTGGCTGATGAATTGGCTGATTTATGTTGATTAAATGATTAGATGCCAAAAACATGACAAGATACGATCAATCACCCCATTTTTTGTCACTCAAAGCTGTTGCAGGAGGTAGTTCTGAGTCAACGGCCTCAACCTGAAATCTACTCATTGCCTGCGGCTTCCTCTGTGGTTTTGGGCAGCTTGGAAGCCTTGGAATTGAAATCCATGTGCTCTTTTCAATAATGTTGGAGCAATTTTCATCTAAATCTTATTTTCTGCGACCAGCTGATGGTCCAGTTTTCTTGTTGCAACATTCTCCATAGTGGCTCATGGTAGGCGATAAGAAGTCACGCTGCTTGAACTTGACTTGAGCCAGGCCCGTTTTATCCCAACGAAACAACTCTGTATTCAAACATGAGGTGAGTATGTCTCTGTGGACCCAGTTCTGATCAGCGAGCGTGCCCGCCAATCTGCCCAGTATGCGCAGGCCTTCTAAAGACATGCACTTGCAGCTGTCGCATGGACAGCCAAAAATAATGTTGTAGACATCGAGCACTATGTTTTTTTTTTACGACCAGCATCAGCATCATTTGCAGCTTCAACATCACAATCATCATCATCATCATCATCATCACCATCATCACCATCACAATCCTCATCATCAAACTTATCATCATCAAACTTATCATCATCATCAAACTTATCACCATCAAACTTATCATCATAATTATCATAATCATCATAATAATAATAATATTAATCATCATCATCATCATCACCATCATCATCATCATCATCATCATCATAACCACCCACGCAACAACACCACCACTTCACCATCATTCTCATGGTCTTCTGCGAGGCTGTTGGCCGGCATGGGCTACTGCGACAGTTTCAGCAGAAGAATGGCCGAAGCTCGGGTGAACTGCGGTGGGAACGGCTTCCTCCTGTGGGGCAAATGACTCAGCGAAACCTTCATAGATTTCATAGTTTGACTATAATCACTCTAAGTCTCGAACCTTCCAAGTAAATACCCACCGATTCCAAACTATGTTTCTAGAATTGGTGTTTATGTACTTGGAAGGTTCAATTGGTGTGTCAATGGAACCTTTTGGTGGGTGGGGGCTGGGCAAAGTATATCAAGCATCATGGCAGACTGCTTGGGCGGCCTTCCCATGCCCCAACACATGTTTCCAAGAACATCCTGCTCGTATGTGCCGTATGTGCTAACCCCTGTTCTCAAGATGATGCGTTTGCCTTGGTTGTAAACTTGTATAATTGGGTCACTATGGTTGGAAGATGTCTTGCACCACTGCAGACTTTCACATCTTTCGCCCAAGGAATGTCCATCTTCTTCGACGATGGCGGGGTGGGCAACAACGGACAAACTGGATGGTGGATTGCTGAGGAAGAATCCTTCGGGGAGAGTTGTCTCCTTTGGTGTCCAGGTGGGGTGATCAAAGGGGCAGAAGCATCATGAAGACATGACGTCCCTCCCCCTTTCCAAGCCTTCCCCCAAGTTTCCCGAAACATCCCCTCCACGGCTGAGTACTTTCCCAGACTATCCTCAGCTCATCAACCTTCCAAACAGATTTGGTGACACCATCCATGGGGCATCCAAGCTCTTTACCTTGGCAGGTCCTCGTGGTCGCTTGCCGGAGACTGGCTGGCAATGGCGTGGCTACATGAGTTGGTACGAGGTGGATCTTCACGTGCTGCAGAAAGATGCCGCACAGGATCCACGGGGATTGGTTGGACGCAGATGGGGATGGTTTGCGGAAGCATCTGGCCATGCCATGGCTGCATCACTCTGATCCATTCTGATCTATTCTGATCTATTCTGCAGTCCTGATCACCTGATTTCAGCTTCAATATTCTATTGATTCTATTCTACAAGATGATCATCTGATTTTTCCAGGCTGACCCCCACCACCCTGGCCCTTGGCTCTTTTTGCACTAGGACTTGGAACCGCACAGCTTGATCTTCGCAGGGAATTTGTTGTTGGATGTCCTGGGGCAGACCTTTGTTTGCCCCTTGGATCCCTGGGGATGGGCTGTCTGATGGTAGACTCACCTGAGAAACCTGATGCACCCATCGATATGTGTCATGAACATTTGACAAACGCATTTGCGAAATGTGAGGGATCATGTTTTTTGAAAACATGTTTGGTTGGCACAAAATGAACAAATGATCGGCTTGTTGCTAATTTTTTCAACCAATAAAGGCATCATGGATTTGTTTGAACATTGGGTGCGCCTCCAAAATCAATCCCATGGTTTCAAAGCTTCTTTCCCCCAATATGTAAGTGCCATTTGGCGAGCCTTCCCCGTTTCTTTTGACAAACCCAAATCCATTTGTTCTTTGGTTAAACCATGTTAAACCCGTTCTTTAATTGTTAAATGCACATTTTTGTTGGTCAAATATATGTTTTTTGAAAGGTAAATATCCGCAGGGTCTCCCTTGAAAAGGCGGGACATAGAGGAAAACACTGAGGTTGCCTCAAGGGTGCCGAGCTCATGCTGAATGAATTCACTGCTAAGATGACACAGTCAGGCGCGATAGGATCATGGCTGGGCGGATACGGTGATGTTTTGGTGAAATCTGCTGCAAGAGATGAGGGTAACGGGGAAGAAACAGATATGATGGCTCATTAAATGTAGAAACACTATGAAACACGGGCTTAGACTTGTTTTGAGCTTGCTTTGCATTGTTGGACAACTTTTACACCAATATCCCTGAATTATCACAGGAAATAGGTCATACTGTGTCATCCAGTGTATCTCTATGTTCCAACTGTGTGCCTAAAAGAAGTTGCTGAACCTATGTCAACCCGTTTCTTATCGGGCGCAAAGCAGGTTTCTGCCCATGTGCATTGTCTACATTGCTTACATCCCTCGTAGAGGGGGCACTCTCATGAATTAATTGTGTTCATCCCTATGTAAATATATTTGTCACTTAATTAGTTGTTTCCTTGTTCTTGTGGGTTATGCCACATGTCCCCCCTACAACATGTTTGTCCTGAAAACAAACAGGGAACCACATAAGCGGGATGCGAAAGATCATGTTCCTCTTGGAAATGGCAGCTTTTGGTTAGCGTTTTAGTTTTGAGGGATGTGGGTATGCAATGATATGGGTACACCATGGTACACCCTAAATCTGTGTTTTTTTTGCTGGGTGAGAGGTGGATCCCCCTACCTGTTTTGTATTACCTACATCCTTATACAAGGCCCTCATGACCCCATTCCCAAAATTGGATGATACTACGAAATTTATGGCAGCTTATTTCAAAAAAACTAGATTAAAGTAGATTTTCTAGGACCCACTCATCCAAACCATGGTGCTTTCTATGGAGTTTCTCCCTTGAAATCCACTTCCACCGTGCCACCCGTTGTGTAGGCGCCTCGGAGCACAGCGAGGTGCAGCTGCCGCCGCCTTCGCCGCCGCCCTCGCCGGTGGAGCTGCCGGAGGAGCCGGTGCTCTTCGTGGAGTCGGTGTTTCCACCGCCGCGAGAGGAGGCGCCGTGGGACCAAAGGGGGAAACCAAAGGGGGGATGGGGGTGGAAATGGGTTGGAAAAATGCAGGTTTTTAGAAGTTCATCAAAGTATATTGATATGTTTATTGATGACATGTGAATGTTGGTGACATGGATTTTGCTTTTTTGATTGGAAACTATATATATATATATATATATTCATATATATATATATATGTGTGTGTGTTTTTCCGGGGTTGGATGGTGGCAAAACATTGTTAAAACCAACTCGGATTGAGTGATGTGAGTGAAGGAGTCTACCCTCTGGTAAACGTTTACATAACTATGGAAAATCACCATTGTTAATGGGTAAATCCACTATAAATCACCATTTTCAATAGCTTTTTGTATGTTTACCAGAGGGTAGTGTCAGGACACTATCCAGTGCTTGCTGAAATCGCTCCTGTGAGGTGATTGAGCCTGAGATCCAAGCGATGGAAGAGGCACGACGTGCGTTCCAACGTGCAGAGTCATGAGATGTGTTGCAATAATACAATATATAATCAATCATAAAAATCCAGTTTTGGGGTTGGAGATGTAATGAGAAGTGTCATCTCAGATTTTCGGAAAGCTACATCATTACCCAGTTTTGTACGCTTATAAAACCACACACACACTCCACATCAAGAAATTGTTGAAATATGTTGAAATTGTCGATAGTGATAATATCTCAACCTGATATTGAGATATTGAGATACTGAGATGTTGTTTTTTTAGAAATTGTTGGTGGTTTCAAAACTACTTGTTTATTTTCCATAATATAGGAAGATCCTTCCCATTGACGAACTCATATTTTCAAGATGGTTAAGTCACCACCAACCAGAGAACAATATCACTATTTCCCCACATTTTCCTATGATTCCCCATTATTTCTAGGGGATGTTCCATTGAAACCACCACTTTGCGATGGCCAAATTCGTCTCTTCGGACGTCTCCGGTCCACGAGTCCACGCCAGGCCTCCGAGGAGCTGCTGCTGGAAGTTCGCCGTGCCAAGGAGAACTTCATGGAGAGTTTCAAGGCGGGGAACGATGGACCTCAGCAGGAAGGGAACTATATAGGACCTTAATGGGGAAAAAAATCAACGGTGCAGGGCCATGTCCAAAATCAACAAAGGTGCTAGAAAAACGTTTGTTTTTGAAACACTCTACATACGTATATATGTATATAGTTATATATATATATATAGTTACATAATGCTCCCAATATAGTTATATGTAACTTGACACATTGAAGATAATGTTCTTCGTGGATCCTGGATCCGTTGGACGCCAGGCACATCTCAATGCTCGATGCACTCCCGAGGAGGAAGCGCAAAAAGAAGCAGAGACTCGTTTTTTAGCGAGCTGGGCATATCTAAAAATGGAATAAAGGTTGATGTTTTTATCATCGTTTATGGTTTTTTAATGTTGTTCATGGTTGATGATGTTTTTTTCCCATTGCTTATGATTTTTAATGATAGTTGTTCATGGTTTCATCATGGTTTATGACAGTTTTGCATGGTTTATCATGGTGTATCAGCATGTTCCTCCTTATGTAAATGGCACTCCTAAGGTATCCCCGATGCTCAGACAAATCCAAATGAGTTTGATAGCACTGGTTTGATACTGTGGAAGACCACAATAGGATCTATTCCACCCCGTAACCAAGGTATTTAGATGTATCATGTTGTACCCAACGAGGCATTGATTACTTATCCTCTGGTAAACTAACACAGCTATGGAAAATCACCATCTTTGATAGGTAAATCAACGAACTAAATGGACCATGGCTTCAATAGCACACTGTTAGTCTTTACCAGAAATTATTCCCCCAATCAACCAAAAAATTGGTTCTTAACACCATTTAACACAATAACCCATGGATATTCCATGGCTAGTTATACAGTTATACAATGTGAGGCCCCCAAGATAGCTAAGTTGGTTTATAACTCCAATAACTATGGTTTATGGTACTTATAACGAACTAGTTCTGGGGCGAATCTAAACCAACAAACATCACTGGGGGGCCTCACATTGTAGGGATTGATTAGAAATCTGCTTGCTTCGCTGTTTGTTTTTGCATAGCTTTTCCTACCAAGGAGTTGGCCAAGCAACACTTCTCGGAAGCCTTTGCCAGCAAGGCCGCCTCGCAACAGGACAGCGGTCATGCGGTCATTGGTCCTTTTGGAGGCTGGTTTATAAGTGGCGAAAAAACTATGGTTTATGGTAAATATATCTATAGTTAATGGGGATTATTTCATGGTTTATAAACCAACTTATAACTGGGGGGCCCCATCCTGTAGACACTGATCATATCACGTCAGATCCAGAATGAGAGCTCAAAACATGCCCTTTCATCCCTGTTTCCATCCAGTTTCATATTCTCGAACCATACCTGTCGCTAGTTGCACACTGAAACTAGAACTAGAACTACATTGTGGAACTAGAACTCAAGAACTAAATTAACTATGTCACTATGTCTATATCAATCACTATGTTATAGTTCTGCAAGGAAAGTTATACCATTAACTGTGACTATAAGTATATATATATATAGTTCTATACAGTTATCACTATAACCCTATACACTTATAACTCTATTTATATTAGTTCTATATAGTCCTATAACTATAAATAGGGTTATCTCTATAATAACTGTAAAGGGTTATAACTATTTATATGACTATTAGTTATAACTATAATAGCCCTACTATAGCTATCTCTATGCCCTCCATTGCGATCCGCCAGGAGCTGCCGTTGCGCCGCCAGGTGGCGGAGGACGAGCTGCACAGCAACGAGTTGGCGCAGATGTTGCTGGCACAGCACCGCAGCAAGGCGGAACGGACGGACGTGTTGGGAATGGATGGCTGGGGCAACTTTTGATGAACTTGGGAATGTATAGTAAATAAACTGTATATCTATAATTATATTTATATATACACATCAATAGGTGTACATATATATATATATATATATATATTGTACATGTATCTATATGTCAATAGATATATATATATATATATATATCAATAGATAGACGGATGGATAGTTTTTTGTGTGGGGAGGTGCCTTCTCGCGGATTACGATTGACGGATGATTATACCACCTTTCTCCGGGTTTCTTTCAGGAAGGAGTTCCCACCGCGAGTGCTATAAACATTTTTTTTCCTAATAGGGTGTAGCCCAAGCTATGATCAACAACATTTTGAGATCGAGCCAGAAGCAATATAGTTGTAAAAAATCAACAGCCGGTTTCATGCTGTGTCTCAAAGATATTTGTATCACCCAGGATGATGGTTCCAAGTGATGTGGGAGGATAGCAGGGTGATCCCCTCAAGGTTTGTGCAGAGGTGACTTTGATGACCTTCAAACCAACAACTGGAGCCTAAAATGAGAAATTGTAACCGATTGTGGCCATCATTTTCCAATATGCTGGTGGCCTTTGTTTTTTTTTTCAGGGTGCCAGTTTCAGTTTCGAAGCATGGGAACCGGGGCACTACTGGAAACTGCAACTGGCACCTGAAGATATTACCACAGAAGTACGGAAAGTTACTCTGAAACATTCTGAAACTATATTTGAATACGTATATGTAAGATGCATTTAGATATCCCCCTCGTGACCTGCATCTGATGTCCTCTCCTTGCTGAGAGCTGCTGACAGGTGGAAAAAGAATTGCAGCATCAGAGGCAACACCACGAGGCGGCTATGGACAACATCCTCTTGCAGGTGCCAATCGATGGGTTTGCCCATGTTTCTCCATGTGGGACTGCCGGGAATGCTCCAAAATGGTTCGTTATCGGGAAACATATTGGAAAACACATGGCACATGGCCCAACTTTAAGACACCAATTCATGTCACATGTCATTTTTTAAATCTGGTGCATGTTTAAATTTGAAAACTGTCTTTTGTCCCCTTTGAGTCATTTAGTCCTTAAGTCAAAAGATAGGGAAACTGTTTGGGTACAACTTGCGGTTCAACCAAGGTCCAAGAACTGCAGAGGGAGCTAAGGGAGTCCTTGGATGCGCGGCAAGCCACCGAAATGGAGACATGGTGAGCAACGCTGGTTGACAAATATTAGGTCCTCTTGGATGTGATATGATGGGGGTTATTCACAATATCTGATTGGTGGTTTGGAACATGAATTTAATTTTTCCATATATTGGGAATAATAACCCCAAGTGACTAATATTTTTCAGAGGGGTTGAAACCACCAACCAGGTATTACTTGCTATATATTCTTGGATGTGATATTCTTGGGGTTGTTTGGTAAGAAGATCTTGCAGTTTACAATGATGACCTATAGACAATTATATATCCCAAAGCAACTAGCTAAATGCCGAGGCAGATGATTATCTATAAGCAACTTGATTATTTGCTAGAAGCATCAGGTCAACTCTCTCTATCTCCCTCTATATATATATACACTATGATCATATATATATATATAAACAAAATATGATATATATATATAGATATAAATATATATACATACAGTATATACATGCATATACCAATGGGATCTATTTATATAATATAGATGAGTTTCGTGGCTCCACTCAAACCGTCTTGTAGATCAGCTGAGGAGAAGATGGAACTCATGGAGAATCACCGGAGAGAAGTGGAGGAGCTGGTCACTGCGGGTTTCCAGCTGAGGGGATACCCTGTGATATCCCGAAATAGATGTGGGTTATCCCCTTATATAGGCCTTGTATATGGTAGGTACCTCCATTTTAGGATCCTGAAATTCCCATTGAGAAGATGTTGGAAGATCCAAAAATTGATCCAATCCCCCAAAAACAATGTATGGCAGGTGGAAAACTTCCACTAGATATCGCACCTGATTTGGCTTGAGGGATCAAACAGCATGCATTTGAACTCGTAGGAGATGCGGAGGATGAATGTGGAGGGTGGACAGGACACATTGGGGGCAGGGGTTTTGGGAGTGATACTGCTGCCCGAGGGTCTTAGGATAGTTGAAGTTGAGAATCATATATGTTGTTGATTTTTTTTTTTTTTTTAGTGATGATATCAACATGTCACTTCCCTAGCCGTTTCCTATTCCCATCCTCCAAGTTCTTCAACGGTCTCCGGCATCAAAGATCACCACGCTGCAAGGACGACGGCATGCAGAGGAGGAACGCTGACCTCGAAGCGGAGAACGCGGAATGTCACTTTGGATGCGGAAGTTTGGGCGGAAACGGCCGCTGACTCGGTAGACCTTGGAAGAAATGGTTGGTTTAATGGGCTGTAACTATTTGTTTGCATGAAATTGAGAAACAAAAATCACCATAAATCTAAGGGTAATCCTCCGAAGGCATCCAAAGGCTATATCGAACAGGGCAATAATTTTCTGGACCTAATTGTTGCGGTCTCCAATCTAAATGTGCTGCCCAGTATATATTTCAGCAGTGCATGTGGATGCAGATTTGGGTTTGATGAAGCTCTAAATTTAAGTTTCTAGATGCTGCCAATACCTATGATGTTGCCCATCTTGGCATTTTGAGTATGAGCCGACTTTTGATCTTCTCCAACTTGGAAAGCCCCATTGAACGTATATCCATTCACAATATAAACCCATGCAAACCCATATAAACCTCCATTAAACCATGACTTTTGAGTATGAGAAGCTCATAAACCTCGGGGAAGCCCCATTAAAAAGCCATATTAAAAAGCCATGACTTTTTCCATGACTCTTTTCCCATGGGAAAACGGCTGCGAGGCAAAGCCAAGTTGTCGGAAGCTGCCACGGCCCTGTGGAGCCATGAGGTTGGATATGTGGATGTGTAATGAACGTCTACTATGGAATCTTGAGAACATGGTAATCGATATGTTTTATTGTAATAGTTCATGTAACTATGGAATCTATCAATGAAGTAATGATATGTTTTTTTTTCCCATGAAACATCTTGAGATTTTTTTGAAAAATATCTGAGAACTATGTGTTTCTATGAAATTGTATCTTGAGAAGATTTTAGATATATCTGAAATATATCTTGTATATTTCTTATAGTCTTATATAACATACATTTCAACTGCATTGGGTCAACCCATCATGTTCACTTCTACAAGTTTAAGGCCGATCACCATGGCGCCCATCCGACCAGGCGGCCCTACAAGAAGCGTTGCAGGAGGCTTCGACTCTCCGTTGCTTGGCTGATCCAGACGCTGTTACTGCTAGATCAATATACTATATAGATTTGTAAACAGTTACTGTTGGTTACAATTACAGTTAGACCATACTAATCGATGGTTTCATACTAGATCCAATATGAAAACATGCCTTTGATTATGTAAGAAACCATGCAGCAACAGGAATGTACAATTGCATGTTTGTATACGAATGTTTATTTGTACTTTTGTTGTGTTGTCGGGAATGACATGAAGGTGTCACAATAAGCATAATTTGATGTTGTTTTTTTTGAGGAGTGTGTAGTCTAGTGCTGGAATCTCCATGTTTGGTAAAATCCCGCAGTTTGGAGACAATGGGGCGGCCATGGCAGATAACATTCATAAATGTTTCATGGCGTGCGACAGTTGCGGCATTATGTTGTTTTTACTGCGGAAGACGCCCGCGGTTTATATGATTTTATGTGCAAATTATGTACGGTTGTTTAGTATTGCCCTGCACAGGTTGTGAATCATTGATTTGCATATTGTATGTAAGATTATGCAAGAGTCATTTGGCTCAGAATGAACCGCAAGCACCCTAGACATCATGTGTGACCCCCCCCAAAAAAAGTCATAACCTCAGTGACCCCATACTTTTGTATTTCAATAATGTGCAAGTAATCATTCACCAAAAAGATACCAGATATCCTCATCAAGAATATTAACCTCAATTAAGAATGGGTTAATATTCTTAACCTCAGCCACTCCTGTTCCTCATTAATGAGTTATAACCCCAACTTTCTTCCCCCACCGAGGCTCCGAGTTGCTGAACACCTCAGCGGCTGAGGAGGAAATCACTTTGCTCCGTGAGGAGTTGGCGCAGCTCCGCAATGAGCCTCGGGGGTCGGGGGTGTTCCTGGCTGATTTGTTAGGAAAGATGGAAAGTGGACGGTTCATTACCCAGATGCTCCATGTCTGGAATATTTGCTTAGATTTGGGCAATTTTTGGGGTAAATGTATAGGTAAATATTACATACATGGAGCATCTGGGTTATGAAAAAACGGGGAAGTTTGAGGTTTCCTATATGGTTTCCTATTGACATTACTAGCTATTTATCTAGCTATTCATTTTTTTTTGGTGTGGGGGGTTGCCAATGAGATGAAACAGTGAGACGTTTCCTGCAACATGTTGATGGTGATTGAGCCCTCGGTCGCATGAGTTCCCCCAAGGCGTTTGTCATTTTCTGCAGCTTTCCAACCGTGACCGACATTTCGTATTTAGGCCATGTGATGGTTGGAAGATAGGTGGAAGTGAGTCACAATAGCTGTGACAATTTGACTTTATAAGTTCTATAGGTTTAACAGTGTTCAATTTTAAATATGAATGCATTTATAACTTTCTATATGGGTCATACATTTTGGGTCACAGGGATGAGCATCAGCCGTTGCCGAAGAATCCCAGGAAGGCTCGGCAGGAGCCAGCAATACCGAAGCGGAGCAGCCCCTTGGCGTCCGACGCTGGAGCCGTGTGCGGACCCGGGTTTGTCACGCCAAAAAAGTAGCAAAACGGGTGTTCATCTCATCGCCCCCAAATCATGGTTATAACATGTTATAAGATGTTATAATTTGTAAGTTGTAATAGGTTTAAGCTGGCACCCCTGTTGCTTGAAGGATGAAGACAGAGGTATAGTAAAAGGTGCTGAAGCATGAGTGGTTTGTTGTCATCAGCCCACGAGTCGTCACATCCGTGTTTTGGAGCTCCAAAACCACCCGTTTTGGTGTAGTTGGTGACTGCAAATACCGATAGGCAAACAAGATCAACGAAGATCAAGCTTCTTATAAACATGCCATCAACATGCCAGGACGTACAACGACTCTAGACAGTAAGCTCCAGAACTACACACGTTATGGGGGGAATTGGTGACTACCAAGTAAAGATAGTCACAGATGAGCATAATATCCACTATAGAGGCATCATCATGATCAACTAAGATAAAATACTGAAAGTATAAACATGCCATAATTAATCAACCATTCCATCAATTTTCACCACAATCTCCACAGTTTTCCATTGTTTCCCCCCTTCTCCCGAGGCAAATGCAGGAATTGGCGGACGACTACCAGCGCGCTCTGGCGGATATCAGCTCCTTGCGTGCCATCTACGATACAGAAATCGAGGGGCTCACCGAGGAGTTGTCGCAATGCAAAGCGGCGCATGGCGAGGAGCGGTTGCTAAGATGCTGTGGGTTTAATAATGGATTATTGATGATTGTGGATGATCAGGAAACTGAAAGTTATGGATTAGTAATATACTATTTGGATTCATGGTGAATGGTTGGCATAGATTGGTTAGGGCTAGGGTTACTTTACATGGTTTGCAGAATCTATGTGCTCACCAAATGATTTGGTTGCTGCTCTTAGCAAAATCTTACATGGACAAGAATGGTTGCCACATGTTGGTACAGTTTAGATTAAATTGGAGTTACCTACCATGTATAAGGCCCACGTAAGGGCTATGTAAGGGGATATGCCCCCAAACATCTGGCTCAACATGGTGCAGTACCTCTATGTTAGGGTCCTGAAATTCCCATTGACTACAGGATGGTGCCCCCCAGTTATAAGTTGGTTTAAAAACCATTATAATCGCAATTAACTATATAGTTATATTTACCATAAACCATTGTTAAGCCACTTATAAACCAACTTAGCTATCTTGGGGGCCCCATCCTGTACATGCTTGGTAAACAGAATTGGTCATGGGCGCCAGATGCGATGGCACAGGAGTTGGCGTCTCTGCAGGAACAGTTGCAGAGCGCCAAGGCTCAACAGGAAGCCGCCGGGGCGCCTGAACGGAGCACCAGCACCAGAGGGGCCTACAGGATGGAGGGCCAAACGGCAAGGATCCTGACTTGGCCATTCATATTTTGGCATTGTAGATATTATATAGATCCCAACAGCCCAACAGCCCTGAGCCATCATTGGACCATGTAACAATGTATCAACAGTTTGAGATTTCACTGATGTTTCTCCATTTGTTTTTTTTCCCATCCCTTCAAGCGTTGTTTCCAACACCCTCACCCCCTCCACACCGAGGCTAAGAAGTCGCAATCTCTGCAGGACGTCCTGTCCAAACGCGTTGTGCAGCTGGAAGCCAAGCTGCACCAGCAGGACATGGAGAAAGATGCCATGAAGGAGGAGACAAACAGCAGCTTGGGGGTTAGGTGAAGCTATGATGTTGGAAGGTTCTTGATTGTTTCTGAGGGCACTTTGTGCAGACATTCTGCTGGGTCAGTGATGTTTTTGTTGTCGAACTTTGTCCGTTCTGCGAGCATTGAAGTTGTTTGGAAGTTGTGCATGATGTTGATATACTCTGATGCAATGTGCTAGTCCAATCACAATATTCCAATAATAAGCTATACCAATTTGATACACCCTAACATCATATCAGTAATTGAAAATGGCAAATCAGACTACCATTGGAATAAATTGGAATAGGTGGTTGGATTTTCCAGTTCTTGTACTTATACAGATGGGTTTTTGTTTGAACATATATCTGGTTGGTGGTTTCAAACATGTGGATTATTTTCCATTTCATATATGGGATGTCATCCTTCCCAACCTGACGAAGTCCAGCATTTTTCAAGATGGTGAAATTGCACCACCAACCAGATATGGTACCCTCCAACCCCCCTCCCCAGGAGCTCGAGAAGTTGCGTCCCATGGCCGCGGCCACGGCGGAGGTAGAACAGCGAGCCACCTCTGCAGAGGAGCGGGATGGCCGGGTGTGGGATGTACCACCAATTGATGGCCGGAAATAAAACATGGGGAAAGTTGGGGGTTTTGACACCAAGTGTTATGTGTTTTTTTTAAGGATTTTATATGGATTGATCGTTTAAGAATAAATGGCTTTGGGTCATAATGATGGGGGCATCAAGGACTATCAGAGATTTGATCATGTTTAAAGGTAGTTTTGATGATTTTTACGGGATATCTAGTCGGGCATTTGAGATGTGGATGTATGGGTTTGTTTGAAAATCGAGCCTGCCCACAATTAATGGCCATTGCATGAGGGAAGATGTGAGCATTCCCTATTTTGAATCCATATGAATGTGATGGCAGTTGAATTTGTAGCTGGTTCGTTCAGTTCTTGGCCTGCTGCTGTATGTTGAGAAGTTTTTGGATTGGTTGGGTGGTTGCTGTTGGAAATGGTTTTTTTGAGAACGAAATAATTATTTCTACGTGGTGTGAAGGGTGGTGCTTTGGTGATCCTTTCACCCAGCAGTGTTTGATCATGTTTTATCGCCTATTCCCACCCACTTCCCTGCATCAAGAAGTTGGGAATATCGCGTGGTGGCCAAAGATTGCAACCTTCGTTGACTCTCATCCCAAGTTCTTCCCAGCCATGGCATGGAAGTTGCCGTACAGGCTGATTTTTGCCAGATGTCCTTTGAATGTTACCATGTGTTTCAGTGGGAATCCGTCAGGGGCACTGCATGCTTCTTTCTGCACTATGAGCTTGAAGAAGTGGCAGAGACGCAGCGATCGCTTGGAGAGCTTGCTGAGAAGGGTGAGGTGTCCAAGAGTCGAGAGTTTTGAAGCCAAGGGCCGGGTATATCAACTTCCTGTGTCAGTGGCTATGCCGAAAGGGCAGCTTTCCCAAGAAGAGCTTGAGTATCTTTGCGGGAACTTTGATGGAGACGGCTGTGTTTCCATGCAAAAAACTAAGGGTAGAATGATGCTCAGTGTTACCCAGGCCCTAGAAAGGGCTGACATTTTGATCCGTTTTCGAGATGCGGTGGGTGGATGTATCTATCGGCACTCTGACGCCACTGGTTTCCGTTCTGCATCCTTGCTTTGGCGGGCGCAGGGACCGGCAGCGCAGCATGCCGCATCCATTCTCGCCCGCTTGCCATCTATGAAGAAGGCGCAACTCAACATTGCGGCTCAGGCAGTTCGAGGGATCGTTGACGTAGATAGCCGGCTCAACGTGGCTGGCAAATTGGCACTCTTGAAAGCACATACCTATGAGCCGCCCCAAGGTGCGCTAAAGTGCACTTGGTCATACTTTGCTGGCTTCTTTGACGCAGAAGGTTGCATTGCTGTGAGGCCAGACAGGCCTTCAATCATCTTGTCTGTTGGGCAAACCAACCCTCATGTACTGCAGTGCTTGCTCTCATTCTTGCATCAGGAAGGCTTTCAACAGTGGAAACTCTATCGGAATCATCAAGGACATTCGTTTCTGACATGTGAACACCTTCCGACTGCAAAATCTTGCTTGGGCAGGCTGCTGGTAAACGGACTCACGCTGAAGAGGTCACAGGCAGAAGCAAGCCTAACGCTGACAGCTACCAACCATTATGAAATTCGAGACTTGGTTTCGCAGCTCAATGGGCGACAGCGTTTCTATCAGAGGCTTGACGAGGCAGGGATAGGGAAAGCCAAAGAGATACAAAGACAACAAGACAAGATTCGACGCCTGCGGGAACGCAGCCGAAGGGAAGACCACAACACAGCTTCGCTGGAGGTTGCTGAAGCTGAACTGCAAAAACTTGAAGAAGAACGGGCCTTATGCAAGGTGATGTCTCGATGCAACAAGTTGCGGAGTCAGGTTCGGAAATCGCTGCGTGAAGGTGCCACAATCCTGCCACCTCATGAAGTCTGAATAGTTCGCATAGGTTCGGTTGCGGCAAATAAAACCATGCAGCTACCCCAAGCCCAGTTTCCAGCTCCACTGAGTGACAGAGACCCTTTGAGAGAAGCCATGTGCAGGAAGAGGTGCACCAGAAGTCATGTTCCTGGACCTTTACTGTGCACCAAGCGTCAGGATGCATGCCCCACTCCAATTCGAGATTAACATTCATCACTGTCTCCTTTAGGCTTGGCCACATTGTTGAGCTGCTAGTTCTTTTTAGCCTTCCAATGGATTGCTGTAATCATCTGTAATCCAAGAATATTTTTCTGTTGGTCAGCTCCACTGTGCCTCAAACAGGCAATTGCAGGTATCGTTTGATTGATTCATCTTAAAGTTATCAAATGATTACTGTAGTCTAATTCTAGTTGCTGTGTGACATGGGTATTGCCATGTATTGCCCTACGCTTGAACCCCAAGTAGCTCCGAAACGTCGGGACCGCCTGCAATACTGCCACTGCTGCCACCCAGGAGGTCCTGGCCACCACGGCTGCGAACTTCCAAGCGGCGGAGGCACGACAGCTTCAAGCTGAGGAGCTGCCGCTCATTGCTATGTTTGACAGTAAAATCAGGCGACATTCTATGAACCGAATAAAAGCATTTCAACGAAGCACAGCATGTGAATGCTTTTGCTGCCAAATCACTACTTTTTCTCAGGGTAGTAGTGGTAGTTCAGCAATTATCATCGCAGGAGTGGTGCCATTTTATATGAATCAGTGAATGAATAATTATATAATTACTATAAGGCATTTTGCCACTGCCGTTCTCTTCTACATATTCTATCTTGCCAGTGTTTGGAATTCCCATGTTTCCAGGATGTTTATATAATAAGAGAAAGGTTTATGGTTCATGTCTTGTTCCAACTACATCCCATCCATTGGTTTCCCCTGGTTTCTTGAGCCTTCGGCATTCTTTCCGGGTCATTGTCATCCAACGGCTGCGAGGAGATGGTGCGGCAGCTGAAGCAAAGGTGTCAGAGCCTGGAAGCTCAACTCTCCAAGAGGTGCGCCTGGCCCCTACGACTGATATACAATGCAACACTTATAGGGAAAACCATGGTGTAATGTGGAGGTTAGAACATGGGATTAGGTTGAAAGTTGGATGTCAGTGTTAGATTGTTTCGATTGAGCTGATGATGAAAAATCATCAAGGATCACTGAAAAAAATAATGATATTAATATATATATATAATGATGAATCACGGGCCAGTCCTGCACCTTCTTTAATTTGACCACCGTAAAAATACATGATTCGCTAGCTGCACCCTTCTGGCAATACGGAAATCGCCGGCAGGCCGGAGCATTCAATGTCTTTGAGATCCGACCCGGCGCTGATGTCCGGGGCACCCAGCTGTGCTGTTACGCGATGTGTCTGCCAAGCTTCGCCCTACGCATGTAATCTTTGAACCAACTGAAATCCTTGAAAGAAGTATGGGTAGCGGATCATAGCTGTTTCAAATATAATATATAAGAATATATATTATATATAATATATATATATATAATATTATATATATACATGTGTGTGTATGTATATACACGTGTAATTACATGTCACTTTCCATTTGTTCCTTGGGGTGATTCTGACCAAGCAGGAGCAGAGGAACGAAGCCGATGACGAGGCAGCCGGTGCACCACGGAGACCGTTTGAAAATGGGGTATGGATGGGTACGGTATGCCCAACAAATGGGTGTTTCATGCATCAAATACATTTTTTTTGCCACAAACATGCCCATTGATACACAAATCTCAAATCAATGGGTGGTTCTTATCACCATCATCCTATTTGATGGGGATAAGTTGAGGTATCGCACCATTTTTTGGAACAAACAGTTTCTTCAGACACAACTTGAAGTGACTTCAAGCGTTACATTAAACATATTTAAAAATATATCGTGCTCAAAACGGATGGGTTGACTTTGGTTGATTATGTCACCATATCAAGTTGTCATGTTTGTTTCCAGCAGTTGGCATGTTTCTTGTAGTTTCACCTGTGATTTTCAGTTGCCACAATTGGCAATGGCTCAATCATTGGCCTTTGGCAGGCCTGACCTCCCCATCAAATCTACGGGAAGCATGCTTCAGCCTGAGATGGATGGAATCCGCTGTTGATTGTGCGTTGGATGCTGTGAATGTTTGTGACACGACGTGTTTTTACAAATGTTTTTTTTCCCGACTTGTTACAGTGCTAGCAAGAAAGGGCGAGCCCCTTGTTGTTTCAACACATGTGTGCGGTAAATTGATGTAAGTGGCATTAGCCGATGGCCCAAACACGCGTTTGTTTGTCTTTGGTCTCTCCAAGAGAAATCACTGCCCTGCTTCATTTGTTCATTTAATTATTGTGGGTAGTTTGTGATGTGAAAATGTTGCTCTACATGTGGACATGTTGGCCAGCTCAAACTTGCAGTGTTTGCAGGCATCTAAGATTAGCAATGTCACGTGTTCCTCGCAGTTGAAAAGTTCATGGCCGAGGCCGCCGAGCAAAGTACCTGTAACGAGGCATGCAAAGGGGCAGATGGCTCTGGCAATTTAGGCTGTACACTGTGCTTCCGTGGCCAAAAGTCCCAACATGATTATTGAAGTTTCTGACCATTTTTCCAGGTTAAATTGTGGACATGTGAAAAAATCTAGGGAACCACTATTTATCAGCTGTTTGGTTGGTAGGTGGATGCAAACTCAGCGATTAGTTTCTCCCCAATCCCCCAATCAGAGGTTTCTTCAAGAAGACCGCCCAGAAAGGCCCAAAAAAACAATGCCTCGAGAGCTGTTTGGCCAGGGTGGAGGGCCCGCTGGTGGGATTCTCCTCTGCGTGCGGGAGCTCAAACTTCTGGCGCAGAGGGGCGAGCAGTTGCCCATTTCTGTTGAAGAACTCTGCTGATGCTTAGGGTGTTTTGGGGCCACAGGGGCAAGTGCATGATTCTGCCGATAATCTACTGCACGTGTCTTGGAAGTGGTAGACTTTGCCAACACCTTGGCCTACCTTCCCTTGTTCACGGTCCCAGCCCCGTCGTCCTTTTGAGGCTATCTCCCACTGCGCCCAACACGCCGCTGCTCGAGACACGAAAGGTGCTCGTGCAGCGGCCCAACGAGTGAAATACGACCCAGCACAGCTGGGAAGATCTTTGTACATGTCATAGGCTGCGGCTTCGCAGCTGAAGGATCCAAAGAAAAGGCTATGGATTATACATGATTATACTTATAGAATCTTACGGAATATTTGCGGAAACCATACCAAATAGGTGCAACCAAGGGAAGTCAAATGGATGCACTCAAAGGGTTTTCAAATTATGGTTGGTTCCTTTGCATTGTGGCAGTTATTGTTTGATTTGTTGTGGTAGGCTGCTGCAAAGTCCAGTACCAGAATTTGCGCAGTGTTTAAAAGTCCTCCAAACTCGGGCGAATGGATTGGCCATTTGTTTGCGAATATTAGGGGATCATGATTCTCGGTTTGAGAGGCTTTGTCAGTTGCTGTTTGCCACGCAAACCTCGTTTTGTTGTTTATGCAGTTCATGCATCCGTGTTTACGCCATAACAAACGGAGAAATACAGCATTCTGATAGACATGTAAATGACATTAAATGGCATTAAATGACAATATCTTGTTTCCCCTCAAGGAATGTCCAAGATTATCCTTAACTTCTTCAGGTAACGGTTGAATCATTTTAAGCGTTTTGGATCCTTTCGCCTTTCGAAGAGATGAAGAGCTCCGAGCTGGCTAATGAAGCGTGCTGCACTGGGCTTCTGAAGCATGATGAAATGAACAGAGAACCCCTGTTGGTTGGTGACTAGTTTGGGGGTTGTACTACCCTTTCTATCTTGGGAATTTTCGCAATCTATGAGCTTGGAATTCATTGTGAGTGTGCAGAACCAATCAATATTTTCAATCTGGACTGAAACCATTTAAAATTGCATTGTTCTGTGCAGAACCCACAATTTAACTATAATTACTCACAAGCACAAGGGAACGAAAACAAGATAACCATAGATAACCGATACTTCCTAGATAGGGAGGGAGGTCGCTGGTGGATGGCCCGAAACTTGTTGTTTTTCATCCCAACAAATTGTCATGTTGGTGGGTGCCACATTGTCCACGGTCCACATTCTGTTCATCAACTTTAGGGCATTTGTGCATGGGCTTAGCACTGTAACGGTTGAGTGGCATGGTGGACCTTTGTGGTTGGCACACAGGTACCCCTGGTTGAAGGGAACGTTAACCAAATCGTCTATATTCTATATTGTAAATAACATATAAATATAGACAACTGTAACATTAACATACAAATCTCCTGTATTTTGTGAATCATTGCAAATAACCCCAAAATCAACAACAAAGCCTTTGTTTTCGTTGCCACCGTTAATCTCCCAGTGGCACTCGAAACTCCTCATCTGATAGATGATCACCTGCGACAAACTTGTGGCATGCAATTTGCATTCCTTGGTGCCCTCAATCGGAAGCACAGCAACCCCCCAAAAAGCTAGAAAAGTTGCATCCAACTAAAATATTGACGATGATAAATATTGATAAATGACTTATGTGTCTTGTTGTGGGTTGCTGTAATGGAGTTGGATGTTGTTAGGCGCACAAGTGACTTGAGATTGTGCCGGAATTTGGGTGTTACAAAATTGCATGCTCCATTTTGATTGAAGCGAAGGGGAAAGGAGGCCATTTGGAGACATTCATGCAAATTGCATTGCCTATACTGTTGGGCTGATTGCCGTCGACAGTCATAGATTGAAGAAAAAAAACCGCAGGTGCCGCTGCATGCCGCTGCCTATTTCATTTTGGATGGTGCGGATATGTTCGGATAAAGTACAGGTTTGGTTCATGTGCGAGACAATTTTTAAATGTTCAAAATGTTTCTGGACAAACTACTGATGTTTGGTTCTTGCTAGGCCTCCTAGGCAATGTAGTGGATGCATCAAAGGGTCGCTTCTTCACGTTCATATGGCATACTGTAATTATACCTGCATCATGCACATCTGGATGCTCGCAACATGTGGTGATTTTCTCTATACATCTCTATACTAACTTGGGGTTCCGTTGCCAACATCCCAGCCTCTTGTGATATCGCCTGGCACCCTCGAAAGCTTTGCAGGTGGGTTTGGCCGTGGAACGTCCAGTGATGCAGGATGTGGTGACGACTGAGGCATCCCATGTGGGGACTTCCATGCTGCTGGATTCTTATGGGAGTAGTATGGGAGGTTTATGGAACAGTGGGGTTCCCAATAGGTTTCATCAACATTATATAGTACGTGTGGAAGGCGGCTTCTCTTTGATTGTTCTATCAGTTTGGGGAGCCCTATGGTTGCTTGACTAAAGAAGTCGGAATGTGTGATGCTGCATCATCCATCGCTAACTGGATGCAACTGCTTTTTTTTCAGCAAACGACACCAGTTTGACATATTATAGTTAGTTTATGTTAGTTTTACTAACCCCCAAGCTATTGAACTTTGAGTTTTTTCCGCTGTGACACCACATCCAATAGAGCATCATCTAGATGATTTAATAGAATTTAATAGATAGATTTCCATGATCATTTGCAAGTCTATAAATCAGATGATTTCCAAATAGACATAGAATCGATGATTGGATCATCTACCTATAGTTATAGATGATTGAAACATATTGAAAGTACTTGATCATTCATGGAATAGATCCACTATGATCCACTCGATGATTTATAAGGCTATTTAGATCATCGAAACTGCTGTGGATCTTCCGTTGGATCATCCCTGGAAGTCAATGCGTAAACGCCCTGGTGCCAGGGCTTGACATCAACACCTCGGAGGCGTGGACGGAGAAACAGCTGGTTATTTAACATAGCCATGGTATAGATGGATGAACATGGCCCATAGAAATAGATGGTTTACCTAGTAAAAATGGTGATTTTCCATGGCTATGTTAGTCATAACCAGATGGTGTATATATATATATACATATGTGAGGTTGAAAATCATTATTGAATGGATCATCATTAATGTAGGTTATCTATATTCTTCTCCCCAACACACTAGAATGTTACTCACTGGTCTCCGGTAGTAGTACTTATTTTGATCGCCTTTTTCCCTTCGTTTTGGGCACTCAGAGTGACTGCTTCTTTTTTGCTAAATGTTTGATCACTGTTTCCCAGGAAATGTGATGAGAAAAATAACCCGATGTCCCAGAGATCCCAGAAGATTTTGAATTTGAGATGCCATATTCCATCTTGGTTTTGGCACTTGGTTTTTTCCCCCAGAAAGAAGGAATATCCCAGAGATACCCTAGAGATTCTCGAAAATTGTATAGATCCCCCCAAGAATCATGATATATCCCGATGATTGGATCAAATTATATCAAATCTGATTAGATCAAAAAATAGATATCAAATACACTTGATTTGTAGGGATCCTTATTGAAATTTGGATAACAAACTTGTCCCTCCTTAGATCCCCCAGATGTTCCCAGCAGCTGCCCCAGGCGGCGTCGGCTCACGTCCTTCCCTCGCGCGTGGAGCCGACCCAAGGGAAAGCAGGTGGCAACAGCGTGGATGTGCAGAATCTGGTGAGATGTTTGTTTCACCTTTTATAGAAGACATGTTATATATGACTGTTAACTATATATATATATAGATGATTTATCTAAAGAAAAACATGTTTGGGATTGCATTTTGGAAGATTCATATGATGAAAACAACTGATTTAGATGTGATATGGCTATGGCCTTTGGTTTGAAAGATGCTGCTTTCACTGTGCCCCCAAAAAAACAGGTGCAGCGGCTGGCAGGACGGCCATGGCTGGGGAACCCGGCTTGCACCAAGGGATGGAGCCAACCGGAAATGGACATAGATGGTGGGGATATGCTAATTTTATCTAATTTTATATAATTTTATCCAATTTATATTGTTGAGAGGTTTTGGATGATTGATGCATCTTCTGGCTCCAAAACTGACTTTGGATTACACGTGGACTGCCAGCATGGTTTTCAAGGGCAAGAGTGGGAGGTAGAGGGTTCATCAAAAGCGGTGCGCTGTGCTCTTCCTAGGCGACGACTGCTGCGCATTGTGCGTGCCTCAGTGCAAGGGGTTAGTTTGCCTTACTGAACAATTGTTTAAGATTTGGGTGGAAAAAATCACACCCATAAGACTGGGTAGTAGCAGACTGCCCTTGAACACTTACCGGCAGAGAGATACCTAGCAACATGCTCCAATTTAACTCCTCATTGTTTGAAAGAAACTCCTGCAACCAACAGTATGGGCTGGTGTTGTTACTTTACCCTGGAAAGCACCCGTAGAAGGTACGACCCCCAATCCTACCATACTGGAACTATCGCAACTGCCCAGTAGGCAGCACAGACCAACGAAGTGCCATCATTGCCGCCGCCACTCTTACTGAGGCCAACTCTATGGTCAAGAAGCAGCGCGTTTGTTAGACAAAAATCCGCAAATTGGAAAGCGGCCAAGGGCTCCTGAAACCAGCTTGAACAACAGATGGGTGAAGGCATTGCACATTATAACATGGTAGAAGTCGACTTCTCCTTAAAGTGCATTGTTATTTCAATATTGGTTTGAGAGTGAAACATATGTGTGATGTTAGGTCTTCGAATCGTTTTTACCATGGATTTTCTTCAGGCCCCCCTTGGCTGCTACAATCAGCTTCTTAATGCTTGTAGGTTGATGACGCTGCTGACAACTTTCGTCAGCATGGCTTGGTAGTTTTAGGCTTCTGCATGTAACTTTGAAAAGAACATCAGCCACTTCTTTGGCAATTCCCATCAGGTTGACCTGCCACATTCAGGCAAGATGACTACGTGGATTGCAATGTTCTCATGTATCCTTTGTTAGTTGAACAGTTTGCAGTTTGCTATGAAGAAGCACCATGTTTAATAGGTAAATCGTCCATAGATGTGCAATGTGCCCTAGCTCTGTGAAATTACCGGATGGTAACTGATGATACCTTGCATGAGTCAGTACTGACTGCAGATCACGGATTGGCCCGCCAGTGGTGTCCCCTTGCTTCAACCCTCACCTCGCCAACTGGTGTCGAGGGTCATGGACAGCATGCCCAGAAGACACTGGGATGGTGCTGGTAGGATGATGAAAGGGCACCATCTTCCCATAGGGCTGGACGGGAACTGCCATGGTGGCTGTGTTGGTGACAGATTTGAAGGTTGGCCGTGCACACCCAAAGCCAGCATCTAGGGAGGAATAATAGGCTGAATTGCGGTGTTTTTTTTAATGCGTTTGGTATGAAACCCAAGGGCCAAACTGTAAAGCTGCATGGACTTATCAGATTTAAACCAGAATCACCGTTTCAAGCTTCAAGTTTCATAGCAATCTTGACCGAGGCGGTAGTAGTGTAATGATTATGATCCCAATGTGAAGCCTTTTGATTTGGTTGGCATTGCATATCTTGATTGATATTGGCCAATTATCCAACCCTTGGTGCTCTTTGTGGCCGAGAGAAATGTTGCAGCAAGATGTCCTGCCAACGTGCCGAGAGCCAACGAAAAGATGTGACCACCTCGGGTTGCCGCAGGGTGTGTTGATTTTGCTCAAACCTAACCGGCTCAGTTTCAGTTGGTTTCAGTAGATTCATTGCAGTTTTGAAGAGCACCCAACAAAAAGGATGCAATCTCATTGTCCTACTGCTGTTCAAGTTTGACTGGGCCTGAAAGCTTAGCGATTTTCCATATGAAAATTCCAGAGACACGAGAAAGCGATTGACAGGATCGGACTGGACCCATGATGACTTGGATGCAAAATTATTCTGCTTTTGTTCATGTATCATAGCTCAAGCTTCCGATGAATTTTGGTTCAAGATGTATCTGCTGTATTGAGCCTCAACTCCAGCCAAGCAGATGACTTGCAAACTAGTAGAGTTTAGAGTAGAGTAGACTCTTCCTGCCCAAAGCCCCACAATGAACTGGGTTCCGGATCGGATTTGTTTTGTCAAAACATTCTGGATGATATGTTATTTTGCTTCATTTGGCACATAGCTAGCCTTTCCAAGGATCTTGGTTGTTATACTCAGACCGCAGTTTGCCCTTTGTCCAGGGTGACTTCAAATACAGCGATCCACCCCCAACCCAGCAGCATTTCAACCCCAGCCTGCCACCAGCTGCCAAGCACAGATGGCCTGAAACGGAGCCATGGAGCTGCGCATGAGCGCGCCCCTGCAGCTGCGCGTGGAGCGTACCTTCGGTGGCATGGAGGGGGTCCATTTTTTATAAGGCGCCTGTACACAAATATCAGGGAAGAATGTGTAAAGCTTGTGCGGCAGTAAATGTATAGTAATGGGTTCAAACTTTGAGATACAGCCTGCACTGATAGCACCTATAGAGAAATTTGCTGCAGTTCGACGGTTACTGATGCTTTTCCAACACACTCACCGAGGCATATTGAAGCGCATGGTAATTACTGCCCGCTTCAATGGAAGGGCAGCAGTGTAGTTGAAATTGTTCGGATTTTTCTGCTCTGAGTTTTTTAGATGAAGTGAAATGTGTTGTCGTGGTGTTCGGCCTACGTTTGGAGTATGTTTGGAGTGTAAGACAGTGATTCCACGGCATACAAATGATATGCTAAGGACTTGGGGATCAGAGCGATGATGATGGCGCAGCCGATGGATGGTGGGGCTTTCTCAGATAGATCTGGTGGTGGGAAGCTGTCTGTGTGTGCCAGCGTGAGGTGGTGCAGGAAGCCTGCTTGGTGGGTACGGCTCTTCAAACTAATGCTCTAAGACAGTGGTTTATGGATGGAGTACGGTCAGTACGGTATAGGTCTTCTTGAAAGCCTTGAGATTCCCATTTTTTCTTATCAAATTATCTCACAAGCATCGGTTTTCAGAAGTTTGAAAGGCCATTTGCCAACAAATGCAAACACGTTAGCACGTCAAAATGTGATTGGTACTGATTGGTTGGCAGATTGGCGGGCCTTCTTACCCGGCTTGGGACAGGCGCTCATGCTGACCCACCTTACCGTGCCCAGTGTGGCTTTAAGGTGTGTCCTTGGAGAGCCCGCCTTTTTGTCTCTTCAACGTTGGGAAGCCCAGGAGCAGCCGAGTGAAGGGAGCAAGTTGGAGAGCTGGGTGTGCAGCGACGCAGCTCTAATGAGGTCATCACTTCAACTGGTCAGCCCAAAGAAACAAGACATTTTTGGGGGCCTAAATTAGGACATAGTGCTTGTGGTGACATGGATGGTGGGGACAGTAGCAGCTTCCGAATTTCTAGATTGGATGCAGAGCAAGCTGCCTGAGACAGTGGTGGGGCTGAACATAGCGCTTGTGGTGATTTCAGTTCATGCTCAAGCCTGGCAGACCCAGTGTTTCAGCGGTCCTGCCATCAAACCATCATGTTGCTTTGTCCTCATTCAGCGAGGATTAGAGGGAAACTCGGGAGCAGTAGCTGCCAGATGTTGTTCTCAACATTGATTGCCAAGTGGCAGAGACGTCGCGATCGACTGACTGCTGTAATGAAACGACTTGAATTTCCCAAGCTGGAGAGTTTTGCCGTCGATGGGGAAAGGTTTCCTCTCCCGCTGTCATCAGTGGATCCACCAAAGGACCCGCCGAGAAAAGATGAACTTGAATACTTGGTCGGATTTTTTGATGGAGACGGGTGTGTGACTCTCAACGGCAACACGGGGACAATGAGCCTCCAACTGGGACAGCGAGTTACATCAGCAAAAGTTCTGCTGCGTTTCAGGGCTGCCTTTGGTGGTGGCATTTACGCTGGTTACACGGCTACGGGATTTTGTGAAGCATGCTTGAGATGGCAGATTGCAGGTGCAAAGATGAAGCAAGCAGCGCAGTTGATGGCCGGTGTGCCGGCTATGAAGCAGGCTCAATTGCGAATTGCAGCAGAGAATCAGGATTGCAGGCCTTCATCTTTGAATGGAGTGGCTCAAAAATTAAAGATGCTGAAGCACAGGGATCACATACCCACCAGCATGCCATGTTCTTGGTCATATTTTGCGGGTTTTTTTGATGCTGAAGGGTGTGTGCAAGTAGAGGCTGCTTGGGCCGGCTTACGGCTCCAAGTTGGACAAGTGAACAATCATGTGCTGAAAAGTTTGTTCGGGTTTCTCCATCAAAATGGGTTGACGCGTTGGCGCCTTCATCATGGCAGTCGAGCATCTGTTCTTTGGTGCAGGCACCGTGAAACTTGTAATCAAACTCTTCAGAGTTTGCTGGCTCAGGGGTTGAGCGTAAAGAGGAGGCAAGCAGAGTTGGCCCTTACTTTGACCCAAAGGAATCACATGCAGATTCGTGATGCTGTGTCTTCACTTGGAGGCAGGCAAGGTCGGTACCGGCGTTTGGACCATGAGGGCAGCATCCGAGCCCACCGTATTAAGGCCTTACAAACGCAACTGCTTGTGACAACAGCCTCAGAGAGGCGCTCCAGTTTGGTTTCAGAGATTGCTCAGCTTCAGGAAGAGCATGCCTTGCAAAAGTTGATTTCTCATTGTCGTTTGTTGCGCTCTGACCTCCGACGGAGGCTGGCTGATGGAGGAAAAGTCGTGAGAAGCCTTGACTGAAACGCAGTCATATGGTCCAGGTTTGAAACAATGTAGAAGTTGGTTGTTGGTTCAACCACCGACACCTCGATGAGAAACATAACCCTGATTTCAGGTGCCAAAGTCTTTGCACATGAAAGATGGGCGTGGGTTGACTTTCAGAAGTCTGACTGGGATGTGGGTCGGCTGTGTTCCTCACAGCTTTGGTGGCATACCACCTAAGCACAACCCTGTTTTATCCCCGGCAGAAACTTTGCACAGCAAGAGTCCGCCTACATGCTAAGCTTGACAAAGCATGTCTAACATGCAGGAAACAAAAACGGCGGGTTGCTTTGAACATTTTGGCGCACACGACTCGTTCCACAGCATGTATGGCTGCAATATATCAAGGAATGGAGGATGTATCGCGACTTATGACTATCATGACTCAATGACTTATATGTATTTTTCAGATGCCAGGGATGCATTGGGTCCCGTATTGTGCCCATTTAGCAGCTTCCTCCTTGTACTCCCATCCCCTTGAACTCAGAGGATCTTGCCCCGTACACCATCCTAAGCACTGCAGCATCTATGTAAATTACTGTAAATCTAGATGTGCATCAATCATCATCAATCTTTCATAATCTTTCAATAAGGACTTCGGTTCTTATTTTTTTTGCCAGTACAAACCACCCCTCGGTCGTGGCGAATGCTGTTGAGTGCCGTTGGTTTCTCCCAGGCCTCGGGCTCTATCCGCGCACCGCGCGGCAGCCCTTTGCCACGGGACTCCATGGCGTGGCCGAAGAGTTGATGAGACCCTGGGCAGCAGCTGTGGCCTGGTGGTGGTTGCTTTAGGAAAGGTTCTGGGGATGTCAGATCTGCAGGAAATTGATCAAGAACTTGTTGGTTCAATAGAATGTGGTAGAGGTATGTCAAGGTGTATTTAGTGGAATCATGTTCTAAGTGAGCCGTGACGCGGCGATGATGGGCAGTTTTGCTGCATGTGCTAGATGCATGTGTCTTCCACACTGATCCGTGCAGAAAGATGTATGCTCATCAAAATCGCACTTGTGACTGTATTTGTCACCTGTCAAGTATTTTAGCATAGCTTTGCAAAATCCCATTTGTTCAAGGTAAATCATCTAGAATCTATAAATGGGCCATTGTCATCCAGTGTCCAAAGCTATGTCAAAGTACCAGAGGGTGCATGTTGGTCACAACATCGAATCACATTGATTTAACCCCTGGGGCACTGAGTCACTGATCTCCGAGCCGAGGACGTGCGGAGGCGAAGAACGCCTTGGACGCACAGCTCCAGAAGACCCTGAAGGCAGCGCAGCGGCTGAAAGAGGCCGGCTGCTATGGCAGTGACCTGACCTGCAACGGGGCGGCTTTCTGGTGTGGTCACTGGTTGGGATTGATGGTTTCTGATGGCTATTGATGCCTAAGTAAATTAGGAAGCAGGGTGTGATCACAAATTGCGGTGGGATCATGGCCGGCCATCATTCCTGTTAATCATCGTTCTTGTTTATTGATTATATGTTCATCATTGCTTGCTTCAAGTTTGTTTGGGGTCGACAGCATGCTATTGTTGAGGACCTGAGCTGGTGGAACATTGTGGGTGCTGTTTTGGGGAGTTTTGGGCGGTTTGCGGGGATTAATTGCAATGGATATTTGTCGTTTGTCGTCGTTTGCTTGGATGGCATGCCCCGCCTCAGACACAAACAACATAAACAACTTCATTGGGTTTGAAGAGTATGATTGCATTCTGCACGTCGGCCCAAGGCACTGTTTGTTGGATAATATTGTGCCATGTTCTGCCAGTTCTTGAAGTTCATGATCCTTCATTTGTGTTGGCTTTAAGCCCCCCGTAATCATTTGTTTTGCCCCTGGTGATTTTGAGGTTTGACTATCGATGAGCTGTCGGCGGTGATGCTATGCGTTGGGCCAAGCTCCTTGGCCACTTAGGAGGGTCCAGGGATGTGCAGGGTAGAGATCCCTCTCATGTATCAATGGATTGATTTAAGGATGTTTCTGGGAAATTTACAGGAAAACCCCATATTTAATAGGAAAAACTATAGCTTCCTGTCGATTTTTCCTTAAACCAATCCATTCGATGTAGGTGCATATTATCAGCAGTTGTAGATGCCATGGCCAAGGGTTTAAGATTCCGCATGACCCCAAAGGTTTGTTTGGCATATGGAGGCCTTCTTGCCAGAGAACAGCCATCCATGGTTGCTGAGGACCCTCTGCTCCGATGGCCTTGCTACCACATGCCCAGGACTGATGGGCAGACTTTGGGAGAGTTGAGCAATTTTTGGTGAAAAAGGCATCATCCGGCTGAAGTAATACGAGTTCGAAAATGATTGAATATAATTACATATATAGATTCTATTTTACAGTTACTTATGCCTGAAACACATGTTTTTTCAAAGTTAACATGTTTTCCCACCCCATTCCCACCTGGTATCCACATCATTTCACATCCCCACGTGTACCTGGAAGCCCGTCAGGAGGACACCTGGTTTGCAGCCATGAACCGTTTCTTGGCATCCAGGCAGGGGGTGATGTGTTTTCTAACCCAGCAGAAGGGGCATTGGGCCAATGGGAAACGCATAGTGCTGAACAATGTTGACATGAACCTGGGGTCCAACTGCAACAACTGTCTTGTCAGCATGAAATTCAAGTTGATGGGTGCTTTCACTGAAACACTTGTGTTTGGTGGCATTGACAGCGTGTCATGTTATGTCGCGGAGGCATCCTGAAGCACGTGAGCCAGGACCACAACACATGACATGTACAGACATCGTCCACCCAGCGAGTTGGGTCGTTACATGTTGCTACTTGAGCTGCCAGGTGTTGGATTGCTTTTTTAAGGTCGAAATGGTCCCAAATGACTTTCCACTTTTTATCCTCAAGTTCTCAGCCACCAGTTGGTGTTTCTTTAGTTGGTGATGCGCAGGAGCAGGGACGAAAGCGCCCATAAGTACCGAGCATCTTTGGGAGGCAACTTTCCAGCGATTGGTGGTGTAAGATCCTGTCCGAAGGTCCAGTCTAGGAATGTAGGTTTTCAGAAGATTTGAGACCAGATTCTGATGATCAGTGGTCAGTTATACTTATAATGTTTATGTTTTTGTGCATGCTGCTGCATTACAAACTGTTGGAGGCCGGGGAAGACGAAAGTATGTGGTAGCTTCTTGCAGTGTTGCTGAAGAGGTATGTGAGCATGGTGATGGTTTGCACTTCTCAATTGCGACTTTGCAATCAGTTCATTCTCTGATATATTGGTTGTTAATAGTTGTTAATGCTTCAGCTACTGTACGTAGCCTCCAGCCCGTTTGCTTAAGGTGTTCCTTGGCGATGTCATGGCTGGCCTGACCAGCCTCAGACTGCGACAGAGTCAAGCTGCTTGGCTCAGAATAGGTTTCCTGCAACCTCCCCTGCTTTTCCTTTACATTCCTCAAGGTAGGTTGCTTGTGGAGGTTTCCTTGTACCTATTCAAACTTGTTTGGCTGAAGGAGCTCTAGTGCTTCTCTTTTGCCAATATGGAGCTACAAATCTACCCTAAATGATAGGCCAACACTAGACAGCTTTCATGTTTTTTTCCTACATTGCATGCACATCACGAAGTTGATCAGGAAGCTTAGCCCCTAAAATTCACGGATCTTTCTGGCAACCATTTCTTCAAAGTTTTCTGATTGTGCCAGCTCCAGACATCCTGCTGCCGCGGTATCAGGAACTCTCCCATTGCTACCGGCTGTGTTGGGTACCACAGCAGCTCTGGCAGCGTCTAGAAAGTGTCTCGGCAGATATGGCATTGGCGGGGTCACTTGAGATTGACCCAGGATCTTAGGAGCACCGCCAAGTAGATATGGAGTTGTCCTGTTGAGTCTTGCATGTTTGACGTTTGACTGCAGCACTGCAGATGCTTTACTTCAAACAACATTTAAGATTGTATTTTACATGAGTTTGGTAATGTTTGGTATGAGCAGCATTGAACATGTTTCAGCATACACTTTCCTCCACGCCCACTTACCCCTACTACTATCCTCCTATACTTGCAAGTTGTTTGTTTTACTACTTGCCAGATGTTTGTTTTACCATGGCTGCCTTCTGAAGTCTTTGAATCACCAGGCGGAAAGGACGCCGGTCCAAACTCTTGAGGTGCACAGGACGACCAGTTCTTGTGCTTTGATGCCGTGCAGAGCGTGTGGAAACCCAGTCAGCTTTCACCCCAACATTGGTCTATGGCCATTCAGACCCCGTCAAGACATGTTGTTGTTTGCTCATGTTGAGCCATTCAGCCTCCAGTATGTGTTGATAGCTTTTGCCGTTGTCTCCCTCTCTGACTTCTCTAGGGCTTTCCATGTTATGTTTACTGCGCAAGCGCAGCTTCAGTTGCAGCTCTCGCCACTCACTTCGCCTGGCGACGTCAGCCGCATTGCTTCCCACCAGCCAGACGCGGGGAACACACCTTGAACCGCAATACCTGGAAAAGTTGGTGACCATTAGCCAACGCTTGCAGAAATATGTTAAAGGCCTAAGGTGGCCGAGGCTGAGGCATTTGGAGCTTGGGAGTGTTTATTACGAGCTCCCGTTGTCATCGTGGAGAGTGGATATGTCGGCATTTAGTCAGCTTCTTCCCGAAGCAGGCTTGGAGTATCTCGCAGGCTTCTTTGATGGGGATGGCTATGTAGGTGCACATACGAGTTTGTCCGGTTGCACTTTGTCAGTTGGTCAGAGCGTTTGCGGGCAAGAAGTCTTGTTGGCCTTCTTGCGTGTATTTGGGGGCACTGTCCGCGTGCTATCACATGGCAAAGGTTGCAAACGGCCATGCCTACAATGGCAAATTCATGGCAAAAAATCTGGTTTGGCAGCACAGCTCCTGCAGGAGCATTGTGTTGTTAAAAAGGAGCAGCTCAGTATTGCCGCAACGTGGCCCAGTAACACATTGGAAAGAATTCATTGCAGCTCAAGACTTGCAGAGCTAAAGAAGCGTCCTTTATGTCCGCCGAAAACTGCAAGGCTGTCATGGTCATACGTTGCTGGATTTTTTGATGCAGAAGGTTGCATAAAAGTCTGTGCAATAAGCAAGTCGGTTAAGCTGGAATTGTCTCAAAAGGATCCAGCTGTTTTGCTCTCCATCAAGTCATTCTTACAATCTGAAACAGGTTCGCATCAGGTTTCAGGTCCACACGGCGTGAGTTGCAAGTACATCATGGCTAGTGGTTTCATTGCAGTCACCCGCATTCTTCAACAGCTTTTGGTCCATGGGTTGCTTGTCAAGAGAGTGACTGCCTCAAATGTTCTAGCATCGATGTTGTTTCGTGCTTCTCACGCGGAATTGCGAAAGACTGGATTTTCCAACAAGGGAAATCAAAAGCGCTATGCTCGTTTGGATGCAGCTGGGTGCGAGCGGGCAAGACAGATCAAGGTACTTCAAACAAGCCTTCAAAACTCTCATGGGGGCTGTGAACGATCAGAAACCCTGAAGTCACAACTTGTGACGATGCAACTGGAGCACAAAATTGCCTCAACTCAAAGTCGGATACAGCTGCTTCGTGCAGACATCGCATCGATTCAACGGATGTTCCTTGAAGACAGCAGTGGCAATGGCTTTGGTCCGGCCTCTGACCTGCAGTAGACAGATGAGTGGAGCTTAATGTGTCTTGAATACTGTGGTGCCAAAGAAGCACCACCAAGTAAACATGACAATTTCAGCAAAGTCATTTGCCACTACTTAGGGTCGTTTCACCTTTGGCCCGCGTGACGAAGATATATAGAGAGATGTTATGCCACAATCAGCTGGGCAGCGACAGCCAAAATGCCACGATGATTGAGGTGGCCAACCAAGAGCCTTGGCAGGGCTTGGAGCTGCTGCCTCAAGGCTGTGTACCGCGCCTTGGTTCTTGAATTTGGATCCTGCCTGGCAGTGACTCCGGGGCTGAGGATGGGAATTGATAGTTTTGTTTACATGTGAGTCTTATGATGTCTTGTGATTGATGATGGTAATGCCCAAGATTGATAGTTTTCATGTGTTTTTACCAAGATGTTGTAGGTCACCTTCATGCAATTCAAGTCCCACGGTCCATTGGTCGTTGGAACCTGTTGCCTATCCGAGGTGCCTGCTGGAATTCGACGCGCACATCGCCCGCCAAGCGGTGGATGTTCATGACTTGGCGGCTGCCATCGAAGGATCTTTGGATTTATTGATTTATTGGCCGCAGGGTGACGCCATTCCAACACGTGACTGTTGTGGTTGCATGTGATAATCTGTTTGAAAAAACACTAACCGTGGAGGTTATCTACAACGAACAGATATGAACACATCATAAGATGCAACTTTGGTTGATGATGACTTTGTAAGATCTCCATCGGGTATGCCTGCATTGGTGGCCCAACTGACCTATTTGGGGCGCATTGCATTTGGAATCAGAAACTCATGGTGTTTTTTTCTGCGGATCTCTTTTGCATTATTTTGCCAACTTTCAACTCATTCATCGAGAACTTGTGATTTCATTTGCTTTTGCGGCTTTGCGGCGTATGTTTCTTCCGGCTGCTACTTTCTAGATTCTAGGCCTTCATTCTTTTTGCCGTTTGTTTCCTCAGTAGTTGGGTGCTTACTCCACTGCTTGATCCCCCTAATTAATATATTGTATATTATATATATATATATTGTCAATGGCAAGATTGTCAAGTACATAGAGGGACACCTTCCATCGGCACAAGTACGGCAAAGTTGGAGGCAATGAATCCCGAACCATTGAGCAGCTGCTCAGGATCTGAAATGCCAACGGAAAGGTCGGCAGAGGCCTGGGTTTATTCCATGCTGTGGAACACCCAGATTTTGGATCAGTTGGTATCCTTTCGTGGTGGAAGAAAAAACTTATTGTGAATACATCGTCCCTTTCAAGCCCAATCCTTTCTGAAACCACATGGTTCTTCATCAACCTCCTGGTACTATCATTTCAAACTTTTCCAGTGAATGGTTCTGTCATGTCCATCATCTACATTCATTGATCCAATCATTGAACTTCATGTCACATGTCCATTAAGACCCATTAATGTACCATAATAACGGATATTCATAGGGGTAGACTGTGTGATAAGCCTGCCATCCAGTTGAAGGCGCACGAGCTGCTTCTGCCGCCCTTTCTGCGCGGCAAACTGGGACAGGTGCGCCGTGCGCCGGCGCCCGCACCGTCACTTGGATCGCACCTGGCAAGGTGTTCATCTTAGACCTGTGGCTGAACCAAGTTTCTGAGATGGAATAAGCAACAATAACGGGGTATATTAGGATTTAATAGGACTTAGTAGGATGAATAACCAACAATAATGGGATAATTGCATATAATTGCGATATTCATAGGATTGTAGTTAGTGATTTTATCGGATTTGAACCAACAAACATACGTAGGGATTTTACTGGGAATCACTTGTATGGATGGATAGGAAGATTGGGACAAGGCAGTGAAAAGGGGGTTTTCATACTGCAATTGGTGACATTGATTTTGCCAAGCAAGGGAATGATAACAGGGAAAAATCATCAGGAATAGGTCTCCACAAGGCGATCCAGATCTGAATTTTGTTGCTGGACCCTTTTGGTCACTATGATTGGGTCACAAAGGCTTACATTGGAAGCATACAAGAACATGCCAAGGCAAAAATTTGAAGGCCGTTTCCAAATGCTAACTGCCCAGCTGCCAAACCCCTCTCTCCACTGTTTGAAGACTAGCAACCGAGGTATCACATGGAGGTCTTCCATTTGGAGATCCTCGGTTTTCCCGAGACAGAGACCTCTGAAGAGCTTCTACAAGCCCAGCCGGAGGCTGCGCAGATACTGTGCGGTGCTGGTCGGGACAAGTGGATTTTTGGGCAGTGCTATTGGCATTGGACCGGCGATGATCTTGCAAGTTGACAGTGTGCATGTTGTCTCAGTTTGCCATGGCATCGCTCAATTCCAGAACTTACAACCCCACAACTTGGATCAAATTAGCTCAGGGTATGAAGTGGGTGTATTTTTTTTTCCCGCCTATTTCCTGAGACAGCTGCCCCTACCATCCCCTGACATCACATTTGGATTTGTTTGTAACAGGCCATCCTTGCGGCATCTCTTCTTTTAAGTTTGCAGAGATTCAGGGTGGAGGCACACCTTGGAAGAAGGGGCTGAGAATTTGCTGGGAAGAGGGTAGCCGGAAGCAGATGTTTCTGTTCATTTTCATTTGCTTTTCATTTACTTTTCCCTCACCTCAGGATCCTTCGCTAGTAGTAATCATGGAATTCTGATAGGGGTGTCCTTCAGTTATCTTCAGTTCATGACCAAGTGCTCAAAAAGAACATGCCCTATGCTACGGCACTACCTGACCGGAAGTTGATGTGAGCTTTGTCTCTAGATTTGCATGGCAGGCTCCGAAGCCCACAACACCAATGGCACAACTGATGCAGGACAGTCACTGTTGCCACGGGTGGGGCAGATGTAGTCAGTGGATCAAGTCTTGTGATTCTTTGTTTTTTGGTTTAGAAGCTGCCACAAGGTTCTCCCAGAAGCAACCATTTTCACACACCAATATTGAGCAGTGGAACATATATTGCAAGTAAGATCCACGTTTCCAAGGCATCAGTTCCAAGTGCAAAAATAAATATAATTTTGACATCAAAGCGTTTCCTGGATCTGTTCTCTGATGCGGTGCTTCAGGAGTCTCCAGGACGCACAGAACCACCAGCCTCGGAGACGACTGCAGAAGGAGAGGAAGGCCAGAAAGAATCCATCGATCTAAGAAATGGTATGTCAAATATGCCTATTCAATGGTCAAAATGTGTTAAAATGCAATTGTTTACAATATTTTACATAATCATTTCTATTATTTTATATTATATACAATACATTACAACACACATATTTTTCTATTGAATTTCTTTGGTTACAACTTGGCAGCTCTTTGGCATATAGCCTTTCTCCCCAGTGTTCCCAGGTGCTTCTCCTCAGAGTCCACCTGAGGAACCTGTTTCTCGGTGAGTGGTCGTAGAACCTGCTTTTCGGGGCAGAATTTGGTTCGTACCTTTGTGTTTTGCCAACTATAGCCACATGTAACATGTATATACACCGGGGGGCTCCTGGCACCTGACAAATGTAGCCACATGATTTGAGTTGATTCCAATTCCATTCTGGTTTGACTTGATTCGGCTTGATATTTGATGATATTTGATTGATTATAATTTTCGTTGCAAAGGGACTCACCTTAGAAAAATGAGAAACGCAGATCTTGGACTCTGAGACTGGTCAGTTTCGGTCATTGACAAACCCCGATGTCCGCTGTCATTTGTCATGATCCGCTTTGATTTTGTGAGTGCGCTGGTTTCTTCCGGGTGCAAAACTTAATTATTTTGTCTATATGTTTTGCCCTCGCCAACAGCTTCATCATAATATATCCAGGTGTTCTCAAAGAATGTTGGGCACCTTGAAGGGTTCCAAGATGGTGCCACTGAGGATTTTCCCACGCCATCGCCCACTCCGGTGGCGTCTCCCCCTACAACACCGCCTTTGGGCCCCATCTTGGCACCGGGCGATCAGGCGCGGAGATTGAAGGGCTGGGTTGTTTCCAGAAAATGGAGGACCCACTAATTCCATCCTAGTAATATCAAACACAGCACCCTATGGTCCCAAACAGATCTGTACTAATTAATACTAACTGACTAAATTGTGGTTTCATGGGTGGATAGGATCAAATCCGAAGGGTCATCCAAGTGTTTTGGGGGAAACTGATGATTTGCTGTTTAAAATAGCTAGTGTAGCGTTAAGTTATGAACCCATTTGGATCCATGTTTTATGCCAGAGCAGTAGCCCCCTTTTGGTGATTGGGACTGTTTGGCTGATGGATTGCAACGTTCTTCTTTCCAATTGGTTCTCGAACCCCCCGCTTCACCACCAATTTTCGGCACAGACGGCCCTACAACAAGTTGACAACTGGATCATCCGACTCATGCAACTCACTCCAACCAGATATACATTAACCAAGTTCATTCAACCAGTACTTCCTCCGATGAGTGGCCATGTCTCAGTTACTTCATTCCTCACTCACCCAATCCCTTCTTACCTATCCAACAACGCATTTCTCACCAAACGGAACCGTCCAAACCATTTTTGGGTGATAGACTGATAGATGGCAAAATCATGAATACATGATCCAAGGGCTTGGAATCCTATATCACATAAAAATCACATGATATTCCATGACATGACCATTGGATCATGCGATATGATATGATATTCCATGACCTATTACATGATCTTCATGATATTAGTTGAAATATACCGACCCCTGAGCCCCACCATGTATAGCATAGGTAGTAGGTCCAGTGTAGGTAGTTATGCCTTAGCTATGAGTCCAACACACCAATTAGCTATTCCAATCATGTTAGATAAGGAGAGTAGCCCTAGGTAGAGCTAGATACTTTCCCCTTCACCCTAACAACCACCTGGGTAAAGGGGTATAATTAAGTATGCTACCGACCCTATGGCTCAAGTGCACAAAAGTGTGCTTGCGGTTCTACTTGTTTTGTTTATGGTAAAGG
>Ga0126342_10000528_pt1 | contig 42602 bp, 38 predicted proteins | sample Cyp1metagenome_FD_92528 | JGI IMG/M metagenome (GOLD analysis project Ga0126342, IMG submission 92528) | Coral microbial communities from Lord Howe Island, Old Settlement Bay, Australia - Cyphastrea 1 metagenome | ecosystem: Host-associated > Invertebrates > Cnidaria > Coral ...
GAATGGATATGTGGTGCCAAAAACAAGTCCAGAATTCTCGATGCTTGAAACCTTCTTACAAGACATGCAAGGGTGGCGCGCCTTCCGCACGGAATGGGTTATTTTTGGTGAGGAAGAGAACATAGCTGGGTCGATCGATCTCACTGCTATAAACCCAACTGGACAATTAGCATTGATTGACTGGAAACGAACGTCAGACCTAGCGTCCAAATTTTCTTCTCCCTCCAAAATGCTCCCTCCTTTGGCTCATTTTCCGGATTGCGCTGGTTGGCATTATCGTCTCCAACTGAATATCTACAGGTACATCATCGAAAAGTATTATAGCTTTGAGGTGTCACTCATGCTGGTGGTCTGCACACATCCAGACCAGCAAATGCGGCCTTTCGTTGATCACGTGCCGCGTCTTGAAACGGAGGTGGATGCCATGATGACTATCTGGAAGGATATTGCACGTGGACACGATGTCCGCGGGGGATCCACCTGCGATCCACATCTGGTGGGAGAGATGGAAGCCGAGCTGGACGCCCTAGTGGCACAGGAGATGTTAGAGCCGGAAGAAGCAGAGGCACCTCAAGATGCTCATTGTCCTGCCAGTCAAGCTGCCGAAGATATCCCTCGCCCAGAAGAAGATGACGAAACTTTGTGGCGATGCAAGAAGCGCCGCTTGCTACCTGGAGCCACCCAGTCCATGCCGAAATTTCAGGGAGAGTTTTTCAACATGCGAACCACCGCCAGGAAATCGTTGGAAGCTGCACTGGTCAAGGAGCCTGAGCAGTACCATTCCCTGCTTCATCAGAGCAGTCGCATAATCTCACAGATCCGGAGTATGAGGCCAGAGTGGCCTGAGCAGCTGGTCCGTGTGGTGGCATGTGCTTGCAGATTGCCTCACATGAGACTCTGCGATGCATACCTCCGAGAGCATATCTATCTGCTTTGGCTGATGGAAGGGGGCCGATACCTTCGGGTTCACAACGGGCAATGCTTTTTGTATCATGATTGCGGCGCGTTTCAAGTCTTTCGCGGCAGTCCTCCAGAGCAAACAGTGGCCCGAGTGAAGGAGTTCATACTTCAGCTGGAAGGCTTGTTTCGGTGCCTCGGTGGTGGTGTGGAGCGAACAACTCCCAGCATAGTCGACGCTGTGGACAGCATGGAGACAGAGAGAGGTGGAAACATCAAAGCAATGCTTGACAGCTGGATAGATGCTGCAATTTTCATGAAACAGGTGCAACGTGCGCGCAGGCTCCAGCAGTTTGACGAAGATGGCGATGAGCAAGCTGATGGCATCGGAATTGCTAATGCGGGCGGATGGGCCCAAAGCATTGCGACTGCTCTAAGCAAAATGAGTGTCACTTTGCAAAAGGAAGTCATGGATGATAAGATTTATAGTCTTATGATAGAGTGGTGCGAAACACCTAGCAACAAACGAGCAGGCTGCGCGTACAAGGATCTTTGTGTCGTCTATGACTCACAGGAAGGCAACATCATGTTCGTTCAGCCCAGCCATGCGAACAACATATACACATTGATCCCGCATGCCTTGAAACCTGCCTTGCCTGATCCAGTTCTTCAGGCCGCAACTTGTCTGGATTGATTCTTTTTGTTTGTGTCGTTAAAAGCTTTTGCTGTGCATTTTGCCGTTGGTGTCCGCATAAACTTCTAAGGCAAGCGCTCGCTTGGAGAAGTTTTTCCAAGAGACCTTCTGGCGAAACTTTGACGTGTTTTTATGCTGCCAAGCTGCTCAGGCACTTGCCAAAAGAGGCGAAAATATTGACCGATGTTTTATAGGTGAGAGCCCGGGTGGTGTTGGGCAGTCTCTCTATAGCTCCCACCTGAATGCCGTTTATGGCCACAATCATGCCTTCATTGATCCCAACATCTGGTATGACGAGCAAGAACTTCGGAAACAGATAGAGCAATTTGCAGGCTGTTTTATTTTGACAGCACAGGAGGCACCAGAAACTTCTCGACGCATGCGTGAAGACCTTTACAAGAAAACAATGAGTGCTGATGGAATGGCTGGCAGGCGGCCATACGGGTACGTAACGCGCATGATTGAACTCATTGGCTGGAAACGGATGGAGGTGAACCGTTTGATGTTGTTCAAAGGCGTTTCCGAGCACAACTTCCCTTCGATCCTGCGGCGCAGCTTTCTCTGGCGTCCCCATGCCCGCTTTGTATGCCCCCAATTCTTGGAAGAGCATTACCCAGATGCAGCGGAGGATGGATACTTCCCAAAAGATCCTACTTTGAAGGACTTTCTCGTTTCCGGCCCAGCCATTGCTAGTAGTGTGCAATTGCAGCATGCATTTGAGCACACATATTCGCGAAAGGCATGTCTCCACATGATCGAGTCGTATTGCAATCTTGGTGGGGATCAAGGCCTAACAGAGGATAAGATGCGAATGGCTTGTGGCCTGCAGCCGCGGCGGCGCGACACTGCATTGGCTCCTGGACTTGGCCCAGTGGACGATCAACTCACCCAGGAGGAAGCTGAATCTTTGCAAAAGCAACTGGAGGCAGTGGTACGCCGTGTCATGGAGGAGTGCCTGAGCAAGAACCTTTTTGCCATTTCCTTGGAACACTTCAAAAGATTATCTTTGCCAGCAAACGCACCCAATTTTGATCGGGAAAGCCTGGTAAAGCAGCTCGAAGTGCACTCCTTGGCGAAGGAAGTTTGTCGATCGCGGGGCAAAGGCAAGCGGCTCATTGTTCCATGTGTCTTGGGTTCCAGCTGCTTACAAAGTGTCATAGACCTACAGGGGGAGATTGTGCCAATGGTGTACCCCGAGCTGTGGCATGTAAGTGGCTTGCGGGAGTTTGCGTCCAGGCACCTTGCAAGAGAACACAATGTTGTTACCATGATTGCGCTTTTTGATGCGCGCGCCGCTGCCTTGAAGAAGCGAGGATCCGGAAAGCTCAGTTCCGAGAACAAACTCCGATATGACAGAGATGTAGAAAAAAGATGTAAATTGGATGCCAGCGAAAAACTGCTTGGTACTTTTCTGGCATCTGCTGACCGTGATGGGCAGCCAAGCGGTCACAGATGCATTGGCAAGCAGCAATGGCGAGAAAGCAAGATGAAGTACCAGCAAACCATCCCTAATCTCATCAGAGGCAGAAGATATGCTTGTGACGCAGGAGCACAGCAATGCTCTCGGAAACTGCTGAAATTTCTTTGTCCTAACAGTACAGATTTAGATTCATGGCCTGATGCATTGGGGTAAGGAAAGGTTGTTGTTCTTACTGCTCGGGAATCTTCTGCACGTACTTCCCATGCATGTTTTGTTCACATCCCAGTCAACTAAGGATATCGAGAACGCGTATTTCACACTGATGTGGCAACTCGTTCAGAAACTGCAGGCTACGCTGCCCATGCCCGAAGAGGCCGCCAGGATGCTCGAGCGATGTGCCAAGGCGCGTGGCGATGTCATTGCGGAGTTAGGCCTGTCAAAGACACAGGGAAAGCAAGTATTGCTACAAGTTATCAATGGCGGGAGCCCTCCTACCAACCTCTCTGGACATGATGTGATTCTTGGGCTTCGGAAAGCTTGCATTTGGATGAAATGCTTGGCTGTGTCAAACCTTCCAGATCTTTATGCCTACTGTTGCAAAGAAAACAAGCCAGTCCCGGAGAATTCCGCCATAGCTTACTTGTATCAGGCTGTGGAGGATTTAGTGCTCTCGAGCTGGGTAGATTACCTCATGACACTGGATCTCTCACACTTGTCTCTACATTTTGACGGCTGCAGGATCCAGGGTCGTTCCCTCGACATCGAGTCAATTTGTCAGTCATCATCCGAATGGATTGCCAAGGAGACCGGCTTCCAGGTTAGCGTGAAGGAAAAGAAGCATTACTTTTTCTTAGACCTATTGAAGAAGGAAGGGCGATTCAATGAAACCAAGACCCTGTCAACCAGGCTTACTAGTCCAGCAAACGGGATTCTGGCGTGTTTGGCCTACGTTACGGATCTGTGGTCTGAGTTGGAAGCATGGCTTGAGAAAGACTCGTCAGAGCTTGAACAAGAGCAAAGGCACCGTTCGTACAAAGAATGCTTCAATGCCGCGAAACTTTCTTGCGTGCCAGAACTAGGCTGCTGTGTTCAAAAGCCGGGAAAATATTTGCTTCATTGTGAGCACACAGGCTCGCCGCTCGTTCTTGGCTGCCTATGTGCAGAGGAGGCCTGCAAAGTCTTGATTGGGGATGCAGTCTATGACATCGGAAAAGATCTTCTAAACAGCTGTGCTGAGGAATCAATAGATTCTGCGTCTCTAGTGACATTTTGGCTGCAAGATGAAGATGAAGGCGCAAAGCGACAGAAAGACAATGGCATCCTCTTAGAACTTCAAGCAGGAGTGGACTTAATAGGAGGCGCGAATTTGGATCAGCTTTGCGTCTGTGAAGGCTTGGTCGAAGGTTCAGACGATGAAGGCATGGCTGGAGCAGCGCAAGCTGACAGTCACTCCGAAGCAGCTGTGCGTGTCGGGGACGACCTTTTGGCTTTATTGAAGCAGGAAAGAGATGCAATCCGTGACAGCACAGAGACTGTGCATGAGGGGCGTTTTCATCGTTGTCCATTGTGTCCGTTCCGGCACTTTAGTCGTCCCGGGCGCGTGGCGGAGCATGTCCAACGATATCACACAGCCAAACGCCAGTTTTCCTGCAGTGGAACAAAGCAGATCCGAATCATCCAAGCTTTATTCGATGATGACCAGCTTCGGAATGTCCCACCAGCTGCCCGGTACCTGAGAAGAAGCGCTGCCATGCTTCGCGCATCAGTCTCGCAAGCGGATGCATCCATCAACCACCTCGACCGCCACCTGCGCTTAGTTCTCACTGAAAAGGGCCCAGTATACAAAAGTTATGAGGTTGTCGCTGATAAGGACAGCCCATATCGCCGGGCCAAGAACTTGTACTACACCCACGGATTTGCTGATTTGCTTTACCAAGAAATGATGGTCTGCAATGCGAAGGTAAAGCAAGCATCTAGGCTCACAGTTTCAAGGCCTGTCTGACGTCGCATCTGTATGTGATCTTGTGTGTTTGTTCTAGTTACTATAGTTTAACTATCTTGACCCTCTTGTTCGTCTTTTGGCCGCAGCCCTGGTCTGTGGTTGCATGATTGCATCAGCTCTCTAAGGCAGCTAGTCGCTTGGCATTGCGCTTATCAGCTGGCGGCTCGAAGCTTACGAGCCTCCTGCCCCAGCATGCCAGACATTGGTGGCCATTGGTGGAAGATATCTTTTACTCTGAAGCTGTTCAGAAGATATTCGATGCTGCCATGGCAGAAGCGGTGGACCACACCGAATTTGAGTTCATCAGTGTGGATGCCACCTTGAAGTGCTGTCTGTCTATACTCGGCCAAGCTTCTCTCAGAGCCGGTGCGAAGGAGCAAGCGGAAGCTGTTTTCAAGGGGAAGGATTCGTTTCGAAAGGCACCTGACCGACATATTGAAAAATGTTATCTGAATAAAAGCCGAAACAGAGTTAACGTAGCATTTAACTGCTTCGAATCCTTGTAAGTAAGCTCTGAGTTGTGCTTTGTCTCAGGTACTGACAGCTCGAGGCCGCACGGGATGTGTTCTACTGATGGCTCCGGTGCCAAGCGAGGACGCTTCTGCCATTGCCGAGCATTTGGCCAGCTCTCTCCCTCTGAATGGCTTGGCCCAGACTAGAGTTGTGTTCACTGATGATCCTTCGGCGCGCTTATTGTCCACTCTGAGGAATGTCATGCCAAAACTAGAGCTCCTGTGCCTTGACCCGGTCCACCTCTGCATGACCTTTGAATATGGCACATACAGAAGGAGGACCAAGGCTTCGACCACATTGAGGGCAATCATGAACAAATTCAATGCTGTGGACTTTGTCAGTCCCAACGGCTACAAGTCCAGGCCCTTTAACGGAATCATGGCTGTTGACTTTGATCATGTGACAAAAGCCCGCAGGGAGCAGATTTTAAGCAGTGGAATGGCCAAGGCCCGGGCTGAAAGCATTCTTGCCGCCCTTGATCCAACAAAGCCTTGGAAATGTGAAAGAGATGTGATTGAGGCCATAGCAGCCCTGGCCTGCTGTTACACTGATGATGTGGACAAAACCATTCCCGGCCCGAATCGTTCCGGGCGACAGATCTTGTATACTGCATGTGCACCGGCCAGATTGCAGTGGTACTTTAACAACATCCGCGCGCGGCATTCGCTGCCGGCGGATAAGGTTGTGCTTTTGCCTGCAGGGACAACCTCAAACGAGGCACTGCACGCAGAGGTCCGGGCATGGTTCCGAGAAACGCAGCAGATGCACAAGAGCACCTTGCAAATCAAACTGCAGGTGTTGCATCTAGCAAAACTTGTTTCTCACCATGCAGCCATGTACAGACCATGCCTGCGACAAGTTTCATCCAACTGCGTCCTGGCTAGATCTGCTGTGTCTTCACCTTGGAGGAAGCCGAGGTGTTGGACTAGGTTTGCTGCCGGAAGCTGTAAAGCAGACTTACCTCTGAACAGGCGCAGAAAGTATGAAGCTTCCCTTGTGAAGGGCAGTGCCTTGAAGAGGCCTGCGACAAAGCGGCCTGCTGCGAAGCAGCCGCCAACCGGAGGGCATCGAACTCCTTTCAACAGAAAGAGAGTTTCGAAATGTAGAATCATGGGCCGGAAGAAGGTCTGACGTGAGATAGATTGGCACAGAAGGGAAAAAGGTCGAGCACCTGCGGAGTGAAGCTTCTGCACCGAGTTGTTGAAAGAAAGGTGTTTGTGAGTGATGATTGAATTTTCCCAAGTTGCTGCAGGACATTTTGCCTTGAATCTTGTTCCCTCTTCATGGCCAAGGCTGGGCACTCAACGGGCAGATGGAATCATTGAGCTGCTTTCTTGTGGCATGGACCTTTCATCCCATTTGCCAACTCTTTCACTCTTGGTATCACCTATATGCCCGGCATAGGTGCACATGTCCTTGCTGGAAATGTTAAGAGAAAAAGGTCGCAAAAACAAAATGTGCCAAAAGATATGGATGCCAAGAGAAAGATACGTCGACGGAAAGGGGCTGAAAAGACATCGGTGTCAAGAGACGGCGATGACATCAGAAAAAATATTGTCAGGAGAGAAGAGTGTGTCAGGTCTCGGGCTGCAGAGCTGTCAACAGGAAGGGTTTTCAAGATTCAGAGATGACACGCGCAAACCGGGTCAGGACAAAGTGCATTATGAGACAAGGACATCAAGGAGAAAGAAATGTCAAGGAGAAAGAGTTCCAAGAGATCACGCAGTCAACAACCGTGACAGGCAGGCGGTCGTGCTTGGATCCTATAAGCTTTTCACTTTCTTTCTATGCTTCCCTTGGCCTCCAAAAACAGAAAAAACACGTCACCAAAAAAGATTGTCTTCGTGAAGTTTATGACCTTTTAATGTCTATCAAGTCCCCTGTTTGTTATGCGTGTCCTTTTCTCTTGTTGTTGTTTTCTGTAAGGATTCAAAAGGGTCGGGGAAATAGGCAATAAGCCACCTTACAAATAATTATCATCGTGAAGCAGCTAAAATATGACAATTTCAATGAAACACCGTTAGGTAGAAATAATAATGAAGGTCCAGATTCTATCTTCTTCAGAGTTGCGCGATCACATATATAGACGAAAAGGCCCACCAATAAATATACGTAGCAACGCGCAGATTTCTATATGAGATATAGGTGTATTTAGACGCATGTCCTTCTCTGATGAGACTTCGGTTGGGTTTGGTGCAAATGATCGCTTTTGATGCTGCCCTGCAGCTTTTTGCTCCAAATGCAGCACTGTGCCAAAATGTTGCCCTTGGGAACGAAAGTAGAGCGAACATGCAGCTCTACTGGAGCAGTCACAGTCGCTTTTATCGGTGCTGTGCGCTTCGATGGATGGATCATGCTGCATTCCAGTTGCTTGCCAGCGGAAACATGCCAACGTCACGTGAGCACCGCATCAATTTAATTTAATGCATCATATTATTATATAGACTCCGAATTGATAAACCGTAGGGTGTTAGACTTGGGTGTATCATTTACGGAGCAAATCGTAACTCTTTGGAAACGATTTCCCTATTGATTTCATATTCTGCGGTAGATGCTCGACTTCGTAGCTGTAATCTGTATGCAAAGAAAAATTATGGCATCTCAAGAGATTGGGAGTGGAACCTGAAAAGTATGATTTTGGGAAGAAGGCGTGATTGCATCCAAGTGTCATGTTTAGTTTGTTATTGCTATGCTGACAATATTTTGATGTGGCTTCCAAACTCGTATGGTGAGCTATACGATTCCAATCGCGTCGGTTTTGTTTCGCGACTACCTGCAAATTCGCCTAGGCCCATTTTCGGAAAATCTTGGGCCGTGGTTGCATCCCTCGAGCGTCACAGTGGCCACTTGGTCGTGACCGTAGAGTTGAAATTAGGTGCAAGTCAAAATAGGAGGTCCGGAACAAGCTCCGGTACCACACCCGTTCGATACCCCCGTTCCATACCTCCTTGAAGGATCCGTTCCATACCTCTGATCCATACGTTATGATATATATAATATTATATGTATCTCTCTCTCTCTCTCACTCTCTCTCTCTCTGAATATGTGCAGTCTGATTTTACATTTGTACGCGCATACTTGAGCGCACATACATACATGAGTGAGTACATGCAAGAATACTTTTACTATGCCCAAGCCCTGTGATTGTGTTGGCAAGTCTGTGCCTGCAGCGTTTGTTGTGTGATGGTAGGGATGTGCTTGGCTGTTGTCGGCTGGCGGTCTAAGAATGGATTGCCTGTAACCCTCCCTCCCTCTCAACCTGTGGCAGGTTTGCGCCTGCACCACTTACAGTTGCTGCCCGCTGTGGCACAGCTGTGATGTTTGATGGTAGAGATGCACTTGACTGTTGCCAGCTGGCAGTCTAAGAATTGCTTGCTGCGCTACTCTCGTTCCAAACTGCCAATTTTGATAAAGATGTGCTGCGTGGTGGCAGGGCTGTGCTGGGCTGGGCCGTTTCATTCCAGACCCCGTTCCATACCGTTCCATATATACCCGTTCCAGACTTGGACCGCCCATGTACCACCTCTGCCCCACTCCCGGGTGAACCAATGACAGGTTCTCACATAGACTGCTCCTAAGCCATCCTTTGCGCGTGGGGAATGGGAGCCTAGAGTCTTGCTACGTGGTGACACAATCTACCCCATAGGGACGTCTGAGTTTGAAGAGTAGGAGGTGCACCATGCGACCTGCGTGACAGGTCTGAAGCTGAGTGGACAGCTAGTGGGTGACGCTGGGTACCGGTTCTGTCCTATCTAGTGCAAGAGCACCAGCCATGCAAGACAAACCTGCGATGAACAGGTATACAACAAGGATGTCGTGCAGATGAGAAGTGAAAATGAGCGGCAGCCAGCGTGAGTAGCTTCAACATGCATATGCTTGAGATGTATATAATTTACGTTGCATATATACAGTATACATACATATATATATATATAGATAGATTTTTGTCAAGCCTATATTTCATCACACTCCAAAGGTCCGGAACAAGACCAGTTACGAAGCCCCTTCGTTCCATACGTCCAGAACACCGCGGAACGTTCCATACACAATTGTGACTCGCAGCCAATTAAATGAAGAAAACATAGAGGTTGCATGGCTTAGCTGATTATTTGATTGAATGATGCCTATATTGATTGTTTGTTTGAAGGATGCAGTGGCAATGGCAGCTCCATATCCCTTTGACATTTCTTTCTGGGCTGGACTAGGCTCCAGTTTCTACACCGACTTTTTCGACGTTGGCCGGATCTACCCAGCAGGCCGGACGGAGAGATGAAAGTGCGGTTGCTGGCCGATATTTAGACATCTGCCCTGTGTCAGTTTTGTATCAGCTGCTTCTAGACATTTGATTTGAAGAATTATCTCCGTATGCAGGCTTTGGTCAGCTAGACTGCCTGCACTCTATGTTCAGAAAGTAATGCGATCATCGCCCAGGCTGCAGAGAATCGCACAATTTTTGACGCTGAGGAGGCGATTGTGACTGGACCGACCATTCAACAGCGCATGCAGCCGGCAGCAGCAACCACTGGCAAAGTCTTATTGAGATACCATTCAGTTATGTAGGTTGGTGCTTGTTCTGATTGGTGTGCAGTGGTGTCACAATGTTCTTCCATGTACGCATAGGGTTATATACTCATTCATTGTGGTGAGAATATTATATTTGTCTCGTCTGCTTTGAAATGCGAAACTACTAGAAGTCGTAGTAGTCGTCGTAGTAGTAGTAGCAGTAGCAGCAGGAGGAGTAGTAGTAGTAGTAGTAGTACTAGTACTAGTAGTAGTAGTACTAGTAGTAGTAGTACTAGTAGTAGTAGTAGTAGTACTAGTACTAGTACTAGTACTAGTACTAGTACTAGTACTAGTAGTATAGTAGTAGTAGTAGTAGTAGTAGTAGTAGTAGTAGTAGTAGTACTAGTACTAGTAGTAGTAGTAGTAGCAGCAGCAGTAGTAGTAGCAGTAGCAGCAGCAGCAGGAGGAGTAGTAGTAATAGTAGTAGTAGTAGTAGTCGTCGTCGTCGTCGTCAATTAGTGGCCTACGGGCTGTGAGGATTGGCTTGGAAGCATCGTAATCATTGTTTGGCAGGGTTCATCTGCATCTCTATGAGAAGCCCTTGTTTGGCAGGCTTCATCTGCGTCCTGGCAATCGAATCCCCGGAATGGAAACAACGGATGGAAGCGAAATTCGAGGGATTGGAACGAGCGGCCTCGCAAGATTCTTGTCTGTATTTGCGCTGAATTTTCGTCGATTGATCACATGCAACGTGTTACAATAGTTTGAAATAAGCGTTCCATCGGCAACTATTCATCACATATGTTTGAAATCCCGAAATGACTACATGCTGGCTTAGCTTACTTCAGCGATGGTGTTGGTTTGCGTCAAGATTGGTGTCGCAACATTATAGCAGAGCATTGCTACTTCAAGCTCATTTTCCTTGAGCAAGAGAGCCAGGTTATGGTCAATAGGTGATTTCCATATTAGGTGAAAATATCGTCTTAAACTACTTGGCCGAGGCGTCAGAGGGATGAACGGTGCCGGGTCGTCGTGAAAGGGTATCAGGGGCCTGCGGAAGAGATTCAGCAGAAGCTGTTTTTCTATGGTCACTCATTCTGCAATGGGACACTGGGATGGAAGCCGCAATCCGGAAATATTGCGATGGTATTTGTTTGGGGCGAAGGTAAAGGTCATGGCTTGATAGTGCAGGAGACAATTTAGATACATACAACTTAGCTAAAAATCTGGGATTTGTTTTGCGATAAGTAAGAGAATACATCGGATGCTGATTTGGAACTATAGATTGCGACAGTAATTTTCAACGGTTTCAAGTTGCGGTTTTGAGACACGCATTCATTCAGTTTTTTCTGGGTGTCAACTTGGTGAAACTGCAAACATAGTTTAGAGAGATTGAATCCTGAATGTGTGGGGTTGGGTTCGTCTTTTCGTACCAATTAAGGAAACAATTCACAGATTTAAGTCTGTCAATATGTGACTTGATGTTGCTTTGGAGTAGTGAAAAATAGCTTACGGCACAGTGCCCTCAGCAATCGGCATTCTATTCTTTCAATTATACGTGTCCAATGCACAAGCCGCGACAGCACGTACAGCGAGTGATATTCCATGTATGTAAATACCCGAGGTAGTAAATCGTTTTCTCTATAGAACAGCTGCAAATCATTCCAAGCAACCAGCAGAAGATAAACTAGAAGTTCTGGTTTTCTCAATCACGCAGATATCACTTATCATAAGGTTACCCAAGAACATCAATTCTATCAACTGATTTGCATTTCTTTTCGTAACACGAACTTTTGGGTGACAATCCAATACACTACTGTTCAGAGGGTTGACCAAAGTTGCCATTTGAGGAGATCTTGCGGCTCTGCACAAGGACGATGATGGCACAGTCTGGGCTCGCTTCAAAGCAGCACCAGCTGCTGCATCGGCGGTGCGTCAGTGGAAAGAGTGCGAATACTCTGACTAGTTTTGCCAACAGGGCGTCATGAGGTAAACCCAACAATCAGAATATATCAGAATTCTCTATTGACATGTATTCTTGGGTAAAACCCTTCTTGGAGTCATTCAAGAACCCCCTAGGGCCCTAGGGTATGGCTATTGGAATGAAAAAAATTGGATCTACCACATGACTGCAAAGGAGCAGCGCAGACTTGTAAAGCTCTCACTCAAATTTGTAGAGAGTAAGCGGTAGTTAGCTAGGTTGCGAGCAATTGGCTCCAGCCAAAAGTAGGTGAAAGGCTTCGAAGCCACCGCAGAAGCGGCAGTGCAGACAGAAGCGCCACAGGAAAAGAGCTACAACCAAGGAGGACGGTCGCATTATACCAAAAGGTCCCTGCCACATATATATATGTATATATATATATATATCATATATATATATATGTAGAAATCTATGTCAAAATGAAACATCAAGTAAACATCCAACGTCAAGGCTATTTCTGCATCGCCCAGCCTGTGACGCCACCGGTGCTGGCTGAGCTGCTACCGCCGAGGCGGGAGAAACTTGTCGCCGCAGCGGGATGCGCGGCAGGTGGATGCTGTGCCGTGCCAAGTTCAGGGTATTCTTCAGGAGCATGGCCTTGGTCAAGCCATTCACTACTTGGTGGCTCATCCCACTTAGTAAGTGGGTTATAACACCAGTTATAAGTGGATTAACCCTACTTATCCCATTTATAACTTAACTGGTGTTATAAGTTATAACCCACTTACTAAGTGGGATGAGCCACCAAGTACCCCAATGTTTTTTCATTGGCAGTGGACATGTATGACATGTTTTAATGGAAACTATACTAAACTTATGAAACGTTTAATGAAACATCATCCATTAACTTATGAAACATTATGCCCTTTTCAGACCTACAGGTACAAGGGCAGCAATGCCCAAAATCCCTGTATTTGGTTGCGAAAATTGGGTTCATACCTATGTTCTTAATGGCTCGTCCAATATGGACACCCAATACCAACCATATTCATTGGGTCATATGAGATCCACAAATCCACCTGAGTTCCGCACAATGGTCATTGGCCCCACTCCCCCCGGCACTGGAGTTATTTGGGATGCAACCTTGGTAGCATCGGCATCGGAACTGATTCACTGCTCGTCTCATTGAATTGGTCTACCATGGTCTACCTGTTTTGCCAAGCAGCACCCTGAGCCTCTGCAAAATTGACATCGCCCACCTCGTCTGATCGTGACAAACATGAAATGGCTGCTTACACCTTTGGCATCTTTGTGAAAATAATGAGCTGAAAAACACTGAAATGCATAGGGTCCACATGAAGCAGCTTCACTAAAACAGCCTGACTTCGATGCACTGTAGCAGGTATTGATCTTTTAATAGCTCTGAAATTCATATACATTAATATTTCAATAAAGTACATATAGATATTAGCGAATATAAATATAGACATGGAACAATCCAGGTCAGTTTGATTCATCATTCCCTGCTGTCCCACAGCTTTCCCTCTCTGAGTTCTCCTGACAAGGCGATAGCCCGCCTTTTTGGTCGCATCATCAACCTGCAGAGACGTCGACAAAATCTGTGACTCCAAGTTGCTTGGCGGCTTAGTTCACAATAAGAACATATTTCATCATATGTCCGGAAAAGTAATGACCACATGTCGGTATGTTTTTCCCAATTTCATGGCCAATGTTCCACATGTTCATCCATTTTCCCCATTCGTGAAGCTCCATGGGACTCGTCCCAGCACCGGTGGTTTCGCTGTCGCGATTAAACCGAGAAACTGCATTGATACCCACATCAATCACCACGCATCCAGGCTTCAACCACTCACCACCTTGGCAGATCGTCAGGTGACGTCACCGCCAGGTCCCGCCAGGTATCCCCAACTGATGGTCGTCGTCGTCATCATCGTTGTTTGGAAGAATAAGGTTTACGCTCCATGGAATGGAATGAGGTATATTGAGGTATCCTATTGATTCTTGTTTGTTTGCCTTGTACTGAACCGGTTCTCATCTTGCCAATACGTTTCGTCGTTAAGTCTTGAAACTTGGAAACGCATTTAACATGCTAAACATTTCGAAAACGACAAGGCTGCCACGAACATACTCTGCCTTTCCAAGGGCGGCAATGACCTTATCATCAATCCAAACCGCAAATGTTTGCAGTGGATTGAGGATGCACCAGAAATGTTGAATGTTCCCTCCAAGCCCTTCATGGCATGAGAGTGGAATCAGCTGATGGCAAGAGCAAAGGAGTGTATGTTCATTGCTCTTGGCAACCAAACATGAGTACCACATCTTGATCACAAACACATGAGGGATCTACTGACCAGTGGCAAAGAAGTTTGGATCCCACAAATCTTCCGAGAATCTGAGGCAAATGACGATGTCAGCATTTCGGAGGTAAGAGAGCATATCTTTGGTGCGAGAGTGACAGACTGTCACTGTGGCATCCATGGATTGCAGGATCTGCGACACCGGCATGCCCACGATGTTGGACCTGCACGATGTTCTATGCTGACCACCAAGTGTAGACAGTGTAGATCTCAAAAACTCTGCAAATGAGGAAAGCCAATTTTTTGGAAGCGCCAACATGACAGAATCAACAAAAACATACAAAATCAACAACACAAAGCCCATCGTCCATTCAATTTGAAACCACACTTTGTTAAGTTGTTCAGCTTCAACTGCACCTGCCCAGCACCACCACATTTTTGCCGGCGACTTCCACATTACTGCGTTGAAGCAACTCGACGCAACCTGCTGGCGTGCAGGGAACCTCGGACTTTGCACCAAACAGCTTCGCGGCCAGAATTAGACCCTATGGGCCTAGGAGGGAGTTGGGTCTGCAAAACCCGAAGCTGGTCCACTTGGTGCTTTTTGGGAAATCAAGGCACTTTTAGAGCAAAGCCTCTCTGTACAACGGATGGACGCTCAGGCGAGTGCGGCAAGTGGTGGAAATCCTCCTTTCATGCAGAGGTTGCCGACCTGAATGCCATTGATGCCACTGAAACGTCAACTTTGATGGACGCGGCAAGATTTCCCCGGAAAGGGGGTATACAGCACCAAAGCGGATAAAATGGTAGGAGGAATGATGGCCGCAAACCACTGGATTTCGCGGGTACCCTCTGCCGGCCATTTTTTGTTTGGCCAAGACGCATTCTCAGCTGAGAAACCATCAGCATCCTCGCCACGGACCGACAAGGCAAAAAAGCAAACTGTCACAAGTACATAGTCTCGAGATCAATGAATTGGTTTGTAATTTATAGTATTAGAGGCCTCCAAAAAGATGTGCCTGTTTTAGTAAGATGTTACCTTTTCTATCGTTTTGGAGGTTGTCCACCGGAAATCCCGGTATTTACCATCAATTTGGAGGCTTCCTGTAGATGTTTCTTTCCAATTCGGGGATCTCCACGGCCCGGTCACCGAGTCCACCAGGATCCACCAGGTCCTTGTCCACGCGGATCTTGCTGAGTACCAGCGCAGAGTCGATGTGCTCCGGAAGCGGCAGCTGAACCAGGATGGAATGCACCTTGCGGCAAGAAGTATCTGAAGCCATGCACGCAGAGATCATCTTTGGAGCTGCCGATTTTGGGTTTGTCTGATTTTTTTTTCGGGGAAAATTTAAGTAAATTTGATGGTTGATCAGCTCCCTTATTTAGAATTGTCATTTCGGGATCTCCATGGTTGGACAAACCCATTTATCATCATTTATCTCCTCCCTGTTCATGGCAAACGCTCTACCGCTTCACTACAGTCTGCTTCATGCAGAAAACGATTCTATGTATATGATACATGTATATATATATATATATATACACACGTCTGATCACGCACAATCCACCTGAAACCAAAAATAGCAAGGGAAGCGTGGCGGCTGACCTTTGGATCTGAATTGAGCTTCTCCAGCTCCGACAACAACTCCTATGGCACAGTGAAGTCATCTTCATAGTATCTGATGGGCTGCAAATATGATTGCTGGAAATTCCCATCATGGGGCCTTTTATTCGATAATCATCAAACTAAATTAACTAAGTGGCGGATTTTCCAGCCATGTTTGATTACCGGAGGGTAATCAATCATTGAGTTTCGCAGAAGGATTGCCAGGAGCTAGAAAGATTAGAAAGGAGTTCTGCGAAATTGTGTTTTTGATCGCTAGAAGCAACGTCCACCCTTCCGTCGCTGTTCAAGTTCACTCCTGCTGGGAGACGGTCTCTGGCAAGACAATGTCCACCGTATGGAAACCAACCTGTGCGGCAGTCGCATATCTTGAACTTGACATAGGACTTGTTTGAAATCCAAGGGTAGAGAAGCTGCTTAGAGCGACTTTGTGTCCGTGATCCTTGGCAGTCAAGATGGTTTGCAGTTTGCACATCAGCAGACAGCCTCCTCAGCAGCCTTTTTCTTGTTCCTCACCTCAGAATGTGATGAACCGCAGAAACATGTCAAGAGTCCACCAGGAAATGTCCAAGCTAGGGAGCCCTGCATAGGACTGGGAATCTTTCCGAGATCCCACCAAAATCACGGCCAGGCCAGGAGTAATATTGTGAGCAGCCTTCAACTCGGCCTCAATGAAAGCTGCTGACACTGCTGACGCACATGTCACAGCAAACTACGAAAATCTCTCTGACCCCTTCCACGAAGGCTTGATTTGATCCAAGGAATTTATCGATATTGCTCACACTTTCAGAAAGATGTTCTAAGACGTCTGCCGTGCCCTTCTTGATCTCCCCTCGCACCTGGCAGTTGGAGTCAGCCAATGTTGAAACAGCTGGGCTGGTGGGCAATCCACATGTTTTCTGGCCTCGGCGGCAATGGCCTTTCCATCGATCGCTTTCGTCTCAATAGGTGGCGGAACCTGTCGCGCCTGAACAACATCAGCCAAAGGGAGGTGCTCTGCCAACGAAATGGGGATGTGACCAACAACAAATTAAGGATACTACTAATGACAATAGAGCGATAAAATATCATTTACTCCAAAGTCATCAACAAGAGTCAAAGTTCAAAATCGGCTGGACCGAAAAATGCACCAGTTCATGGGATGTTGAGACAACCAGTGGGTGGGGTCCGGGTATCAAAATGCCAAGGAGAACTATACGAAGGAGGCTGTGGCAGATTCTGCCAAAACTGAGTGGACGGCACTTTCTCGTTGTTTCTGTTGAGGTGTAGGAAAAAAAAAATGATGCAAAAAGCACCCAAAATCAGAAATTTCAAAGTGTCCACCCTGGCCTCTGCCTTGCCCCTCAGCAGTTTCGACAAGCCCAATGCAACCACTGCTCCACACGCTGAGGCGGCAAGGACACGTGCCATGGCTCGGAGGTCAGATTCAAAGCTGTTGGGTTTTTGTATGCAGATGGCTCCCTCATGATGCTGGTGCCCTAACAATACCCGTGCATTGCCCCAGCAAGGCTTGGCAAATGCGAGTAGATGATGCGATCGGTTTTCACCGGTCGCAAAGCTTGAAGGTACTGCAGAACATAACGCAAGATCAATGGCTTACCGTTCTCATGTCGCTGCTTACAAGCAGGTCGTGTGGTCAAGTCGCCTTTCACAGCGTCGGCCCTCTTTTCAAGGCTGCTCTCGACAGTCCCAAGCATAAATCCCACCAGGATAAGCGGGTCTTAACTCGAATCGGGAACCGAAAGATCTGAGATCAAGTGCTCTCCAAAGGTCCAGCATAAGCTGCACCTGTCGCTGTAGACTAGGAAACCATCAGAGCAATCCATGTACTGCAAATGCTGCCATTCAAGTTCATCTGAGTCAGCCAACCATTGTAGTTTTGCAGGACAGTATTGGAGCGCTTTCCATCGATGCATGTATTATGGGGCCTCCTTCTGTGATAACTTGTTCTAGCCAACTATCTCTCCTGTTGCCTGCATCCCTCTCTGTCTATAGATCAAATCTATCGAGTCTCTTTGGTATAATGATCTCCAATCTTTAATCTACTCAATTCCAATCTATTGCTACAAGCTACACTGGTCTAACCGGAGTCTAACCCAACCTCATCTCCCAATAACTTATGTAATGTATGTCTCTCTCTCCAAATTTGACGGCCTACACGGGCTGGGTGGATACCACTTTGAACTACCTCACTGTGCACACATCTTGCAGTTCCCTGTGGGCGCAAAATCCTAAAAGCTTCGTCGAAGATTTTTGGATAGACTCTTTCAAAGTGACAACACGACCACTGTGAACGCTGTGCAGGTTTACAAGCCGGCATACCTTCTAGTTTTAGTCTGCAATAGCACTATGAATCTTGACCACAATGACTTTTGAAGCAAAGAGAATCCAAGATCCACTACAGCAACGTGACATCTAGTCACAATCACAAAAGTGAGAGCCAACGGATTGGCACAAAAATATTTGAAACAAAATATGATCTTTGTCCAAACAGCTGCTGCGTCCAACATTGGGACGTCAAAAAACCAACGGCTATGGCTCAAAATGGATTGGCCCAAATTTTGGATGGGTTAATACGGTCCAATAATGTTGAAACAAAAGCTTAAAATACTAAAAATGGCTATATATGGCTATATAATAAAGTTGGCAGGTTCATTGGTACCCAGTACATCCCAGTACCCCATTGTTGAGCCATCACCAACTCAGAACACTCGACGTGTCCTTCACCCTCACAGCTCAAGCCACTGGCACGTCTCTGCGCAGCGGCAAGCGGTCGAGGCCAGCACTCTGCCGTGCAAGGCTCAACGTGTTTCGTAGGAGCATCGCCTAGCTGCCAGGCGCCATGCTGTTGGGTGATGGTAAAAGCCTTGATGTAGCTGATGTAGATGAATGTCAATGATGTAAATTGATGTAAATGGAACTAAATAGACATATGACATATGCGCATGAAAGTGGTGCATAAAAAGTTAAAACGCTTCCTTTTTCTTGGACCACCAGAAATCTAAGCACGACGTTCGGATGATGAGTGCTAGAGTGCTACAGGTCATGCAGCAGCTGGGATTGGCACAATGGTCATTGGACCAACGCCACCAGGGACTGGGGTGATTGCAGAAGCCACCTGACAGGGACACACTGTGTCCTTGCTCCAAATCTCTTGTGCAACAGGTAGATGTTCCGGTCAAATTGGGAGCAAGACAGGTAGGGTTTGTTCAACAAGGTGAACTTTTAGTGCTCTTCTTGGCAGCGTCTCAGTGGTGTTTTGGCATGTTTATCTTGCAGTGCAAGTCTCTTGGCATCCTCAGTTCCTCATGTCTTTCTTGGTCAAGCGACTCCCATGGCTTCGTCGAACTTGACATCACCAACCTGGGTGATGGAGTCCGGTCAGGAGGAGCTGGGGGTTGACCTTTTCCCCTCCGTATTTAGAAAAGACACATTAGGACCCAAAAGACTGGATGGTTCAAGACTAGAATTTTAAAATACGTTTAAATTGTGGTTCCTGTGTTTGTTTGCTGTACTGATCCATACCTATTCGAGCGATTTACATCCAACTGCCCAACTGCAAGAAGCACTCCTTTAGGACAGAAATCCTGCAGTATTTCCCACTCTGACTCAGCCCCAGGCCAAACGATAGCCAGCTTTCTTTGTGTCGTCATCAATCTGTATCAGAGCAGGCAGTTGAATACTTCAGTTTGTGACTTTCACTGCAAACACTCACTCGACACAACCTATTCGCATCTATTGGCGCTGTTTGTCCCGGTGTAGCGGAATTCAAACAGCTTCAAAGTTTGCCAAAACACTGAGTTGATGCCAACGTCAATGACCACGCAGCCGGGCTTCAGCCATGCGCCCCCTCGGACGTGACCACGGACAGAGAAGCTCGAGCTGCATTGGCTATACTGGGAGTCAGCATGTTGATTCTCAAATTGTCCAACAATCATTCTTTCGCAACTGCAACAGAAAGGCATTATTATATATATATAGAAAAGGTGGGAGGATGTGCAGGACTCACAGCTTCTCTTTTCTTACGCGTGTGCTAGGTAGACAGGCGATGGTCTGGCTAGTACAGCTGTAGGTGCTAACATGTGCATTGTTATGAAATAACAATCGGTGTGCAAGAGGTCGGGTATCACAGATATCCCTAACACTCTTGAAAGTTAAGTGTCAAAGTAAAATACTTAGACACAAACCAAACCAAACAGATAAAATCTGTAGAAAGGGCTGGAAGCCCAACACAGCCCCCCCCCCCCATCACCCCGCAGAGGGGATCAGGGAGAGGAGGGAGGGCTAACAAAAAGTGGACAAGGAAAGGCTGGTTGACTTGAGCCAAAATTGGCAGTCAACCAGCCATCCATCACATCTTTTCAAATCACATGCAGACCCTACCCAACCAACCTACTCCCATGTTAGAATAATATAATTATAAATCATAAATCATAAATATATATATATATACATTTCATTATAGTTATTATATATTATTATACAGTATACATGTGAGTAGGACCAGAATCAAACATCCTCCAGTGGATTGGAATCAACTCGCCTGGCCCCCTTCGAACTGAGGCATTGGCGTAGAAATTCTGCTTTGCCAATGGCGGCAACAACCTGGGTCTTGGGGTCGCCTTTGTTCCGCCAAAGGGAAGATCATGGAAGATCCATACCATTGGGCCAAGGCAGCCAAGGCAGCCAAGGGGCAATGTCAGCATTGCGAAGATACTGCTCAATGTTCTCTGTCTTGGAGTGACAGGTAGTGACCGTTGCATCCATGGAGAGAAGCATTTGGGCCATTGGCATCCCATTCAAGTTTGACCTTGCACACAAATCCACCAGGATCCGCCATCTCTTTCTGTGTCAACTCTCCATGACTTCCCACAGCCCAGCTCAAGCCCAGGCCTCCCCAGCACCGTGGCGCTCTTCCCGGCCACTTTCACGCCACTGCGCTGCAGCAGCTCTACACAGCCTGCTGGCGTGCAGGGCACCTCGCAGCACGACCAGAGGACCAGTGACCACCACATCCACCACAAATCAAGTCTATCTGCGGGAAGGCCACGGCCAATGGTGCATCACCTCCTTTGAGACAAAGATTGCCAACCTGAAAGGAAATCCCAAGATGGTCATGATACTGGAACAAAAGGAGGTACTGGGAAACCATGGGAAACCCTTGAGTTGATCCACGATCCTGAACATTCTTGTTTCCAACGGTGGGTTTAATTCAGATTTCTTCAGCATCACTGACATGTCGAGAGGCATTTTCAGCAGCAAAGCCATCGGCATCCTTGTCCACACGGATACTCTTCAGGACAGTGGCTTCTTTGATGTGTTCAGGCAATGGGAGCTGCACCAGAATACCATGAACCTGCAAACATAACGGGATTTGTGGTTGGCAAACAGAGGTTCGAAAACTTCGGCAAAGATGCGGGCGGCAGATCATCCGGCTGATAGCAAGAGAAACAGCGGGTTCAGCTTGCGCCTCTGGATCATCATTGAGTTTCTTGACTTCTGCCAGGAGTTCCTGGGGTCTGAACCAAGGTGCCCAGGTATGCGGAGCAAGAGCTCTCGGCAAGTCAATCAATCTAAAAGTCAAGAGAATACAAGTTGAAGGCCTCATTCTTATATGTTTCATAATTTTCATGGGCCCCTACTTGTTTCAGGGGACTACAATCTGCATGGAGTTACAATCAACTCCTTGTTACATCCCATGGAGTCCAGGCTCCTCCTGCGTCACGGTGTCAGGAAGGTGGACATCTACGACGTGGAAGCCAACCTGCCATTTTTGGTGCGGAAAATGAGGAATAGAACCCCCACTGAAAATAGCATTTTGAAGTGGGAAAATATGGGAAAATGATGATGAACCACTGGATTTAGGGAAAAATCAAAAAAGGACAGGTTGACCTGCGAATGGACCCTGTAGAAATGAATTCTCTAAGACCAGAAATGCCCAGAATTATGGGTCCATTGGGGGCCCTAAATGGTTTGACCCACACCAGGCCTCTATCGCGGCCTTCTTCTTGTTTTTTACCTTAGGCTTCTGCGTGTCACTGTCAAAGTCATGATACGTCGTGGAATACCAAAAGCCTATGCAAATGCAACCGAAAGCAACAGAGCTGATGCACCAAACTCCAGCAAAATGTAGACATCTCAAACATCCTTGCACTATGAATCACTAAAGATCAGGACTGGGAAGGACAGTGCAACCCCTTTCGCTTTTGATTGTGCTTTAAAAAAATACGTTCCCACTAACTGAAGTGTGTAATCCTCACTCCGACCGACAGAGTAAGCAAGCAAAAAAGCGTCCCAAACAAGGGAATCCCGAGTTTGCTTGGTCTCCCAACGTAGGACTGGGAATCTTGCCGGTCACCGACCAGCAGCATTGCAAGTCCCGGCGCGAGACCCTTCTTTTCCTTCAACTCTTCCTCAGCAGCCAACTCCCTGTTTCCAACTTGGACCGAAGCATCCTCCAATGAAGTTGGATCCTTAACCATTATTCCTTCTAACCAGCATCCAATACATCGGTAAAAACAACAGAAAAGGATCCCCATGGGTAGCCCGAAGCACTTTGGCAAAAAGCTTTTCGGATGCAACATCTCAGGGACACTTGGGGGATCTGCTGGGATCGACACCAGGGTCTATGTGGCTACATGGTTGTTCTCAGCCAAGGGGCTGTCAAGTCCTTGACTTCGGCCCGCACCTCAAATTGGAAAAGGTTTGTAGAAAAATAAGCCCCCGTGTCAATGGTTCCAATAACCCTTTAGAGATATTAAATGGCTAAACTCCTTTGAAACTCAGGCTAATTGTAAGGACCTATAAGGATGTTCCAAGGATTTTCAAAGCCATTGGACATCGCCAACAAGACCTCCTGCACTAGGGTTGTGACCAAAGCAGCAATCGCCTTGCCATCAATCAGCTTGGTTTCCATCTTCCCCTGTAGCGAAATCTGCGCCATCCAGCAAGAGTTAGCTTTCCAATCAAAAATCCTTGTGCCTTGCTGTAGCCTCTCAAATAGTTCGTGTTCCATCGATGTTCTTCCCTGTTTTATATGGGAATCAGGGAATCACAGGTTTTCACCGATCCCCAGATTGAAATCAGCTGCACACTGCACACCATGTTCTTTTGCACATGGCCTCCACTGCCATGATCCTCGTCTCAGCTCTTCTGTGTTGCGTTTTGCAATGCGGTCACAATTGGACATCCTACTTGTGCTTGAGATGTGCAAGGTATATGTACATTGTATCTATATATGGTAATATATGCATGTGTGTGTGTTGCATGGAAAAAAATTAAACACGTCCTACTACATAATGGTGCATAGAATATCTGTACATATCATGTATGTCGTATACAATGATCATAATGATGATGATCATGATCATGCATGCATGCGAAGCAGTTCTCCCATCACAACATATCTGCCTGCTTTTCCAAGGCTCCTCCATGACTTTGGTCTCTTTTTTGCACAAGCTGCGAGCCAAAGAATCCAAAGGGACATGGCGGTTTCTGTGAAAATGATGAATACCCCAATTTATGGCTAAATTTACGAACATTGTGATAAACCATCAAATTTGCAAAACCCTAGTTTTAGACAAACCCACATGATTAGTCAAACTCCATGAATGCCTGCTCCTAGAAAAATGAGTGAGCCTGCAAACCTTCAATGTGTCGTAAAGTATCTGAGGACCAGACCCTGAATCATCCATCAATGGCAGCGTGTGACCACGGAAACTCAGGAAATGTCCTAGGAATTCCAAGCTCGCGGGATCCAGCATCGTGGCTTCAGTTGCTTCGCTAGTGCCAGCAACGCTGGGTGCTGAGCTAAGGGGAGTTGGTCGGTAGGTTGTGTGCACCGTGTACCTGTGGCACAAACCGGCTTCAACCACCACGACCTGCATGTCACAACATGTCACAACATGTCACAACACATCGGCGCACACGGGGCGTTGTTTGGTGCGACCAACCCAACCTGCAAAGTCTTTGTAGTTGGGGACAGTGGCCTTGGTGCGCATCCTGGAGTCGCAAAAGCACTACAAATGTAGTTGTTGAACTTTGCAACACCATGACAGTCGTGGAAGACACGGCTCCATTTAAGATGGAGACTGAAAGCATCACAATTGAAACCTGTGGCACGTGTCGAAAGGCTGTGAAAGTCCACTGAACGGAGGCTGATCAAGCCACATGTCTGGGTGGCTGATGGTTCTGTCGAAGCTTGTACCAGGCCAGAAAGGACGTTCCAAAGACAAACAGCAGATTTCACACGTTTCAGATTAGCCATTTTTACTGACGGATCATTTCTCAAAATTTCTCACTCTGCTGTCAATTTGCAGTCTCGGCATTCAGCCTCAGCAGGCAACAGAATGATGACCTCCTCCCAGACAACACCACGTTCTGCATCGTTTACATAATGCACCTGCGATCAGTCAAATAGCTCTTGCAAAGAAAATGAGATGTAAAGTTAATGTAAAGAAAGACACATCATCGTCATGACAAAAACCGAATCCTCAATGCAACTGCGATGTCAAAGTAATAAAGCAGCTAATATGTCATGAAGGATACCAAACGGAAGCAAGAGTGGAGACGGTCCGCAATTTCTCCTTTGGTGTCTTAATGGATACTTGACGAATCGAAGTTCGCCCCAGAAGTGCATTTGAATCGCACTTGATGCCAGAAAGGTTACGCTCTGTCTTCGGTGGCCCATGACACTCAAGGTCCAGATCTTCATGGGAACGGGAACCGATGGGAACCGACGGACACTTTCTCTGGCACAGCAGTCGCACACCAATCGTCAACAGGACTCTGACTTGAAGACATGCAGCAAGCAAAATAAAATGATTACACTGTAGATACACAATGCTCTTTGAAGTTGCTGCATAATGTTTTATGCTTGTTGAATGCAACACAAATGCTTACTTTTCAAGGGGGAATAATCATAAGTTCTCAGCAAAGCATGTTGAGGCTGACTGGACGATGGCACTACCCACGAATTTGAATCGAATTCTGCTCTGAAAAGTCAGAGCAAACTAAGCCCCGAGGATGTCATCAACTTGGAAATTCTCACCCAAGTGACGGCTGAGTGATTTTGAAATCACTTCATAATGGAACGCACCAGCGGCATACGCTGGTCTTCTTTTTTGTTGGTCCCCTGGGGGTAGGACCATTCCTGTCAATCACATCTCAAAAGCAGAAAGGCCCAGAGGGCACGCAGTATCAACAAAACAAAAAAAATAAAAGCGCTCTGTGACAGGATTCCATGGACCCCCTCAGACGAATCAAAGCACATTCGTCTCCTGACCCAGCGATAATTCGCCAACGTCTGCTATAAAGCCTTTGATGCAAAGAAGCATCACAGCCTCTGATCATTTTCAGAAGGCCTTTGCACATCCTTCATCTGCTCCGCTCTGCCAATGTCTGAGACAGTAGGGTGAGGAGCTTCTGACCAAGCACCTTCTTTCATCTGCTCCGCTGTGCCAAAGTCTGAGACAGTAGTAGATGGAGGAGCTTTTGGTGGAGGAGCTTTTGACCAAGCACCTTTCATCCGCTCTACTGTGCCAAAGTCTGAGACAGTACGTGGAGGAGATTCTGACCAAGCACCTTTCATCTGCTCCGCTACTGAGCCAAAGTCTGAGGCAGTAGATGGCGGAGCATGTGGTGGAGGAGCTTCTGACCAAGCACCTTCTTTCATCTGCTCTACTGTGCCAAAGTCTGAGACAGTAGATAGAGGACTAGCTGGTGGTGGAGGAGCTTCTGACCAAGCACCTTCTTTCATCTGCTCTACTGTGCCAAAGTCTGAGACAGTAGATGGAGGATGAGCTGGTGGTGGAGGAGCTTCTGACCAAGCACCTTCTTTCATCTGCTCCTCTGTGCCAAAGTCTGAGACAGTAGATGGAGGAACTTTTGGTGGAGGAGCTTTTGACCAAGCACCTTTCATCTGCTCCGCTGCTGAGTCAAAGTCTGAGACAGTAGATGGCGGAGCTTTTGGTGGAGGAGCTTTTGACCAAGCACCTTTCATCTGCTCCACTGTGCCAAAGTCTGAGACAGTAGGTGGAGGAGCTTTTGACCAAGCACCTTTCATCTGCTCCGCTGCTGAGCCAAAGTCTGAGACAGTAGATGGCGGAGCTTGTGGTGGAGGAGCTTCTGACCAAGCACCTTTCATCTGCTCCACTGTGCCAAAGTCTGAGACAGTAGATGGAGGAACTTTTGGTGGAGGAGCTTTTGACCAAGCACCTTTCATCTGCTCCACTGTGCCAAAGTCTGAGACAGTAGGTGGAGGAGCTTCTGACCAAGCACCTTTCATCTGCTCCGCTGCTGAGCCAAAGTCTGAGACAGTAGATGGCGGAGCTTGTGGTGGAGGAGCTTCTGACCAAGCACCTTTCATCTGCTCCGCTGCTAAGCCAAAGTCTGAGACAAGCGGTGGAGGAGCTTTTGACCAAGCACCTGGACTGATGCAATGTGAAGCTGGTCAAGGGGGTGGAAAAGTTCACGGAAACATCTCCTAGACATGCCCAGACCCTTCGGGGCAAACATCTCTAAGAACGATTTCGAGGTAAGCAGGTAAGTTTACAGGAGTTGAACGTCAAAGATATGGGTCTAGTTCTTCCTGGTCTACATCCCTAATTTGCTGGTGGAAAAAAATCGAGGGTTTGTTGGCTGACACACAGAAATTCAGCAGAATGTTTGTTGAGCCCTGCAGCGGTCGCTGAGGATCTGGCCGGGGAGTTTGGGCAACGGCACTGCAAGAGACTTGCACTGCAGGCCTGAAAGAGTAAATTATCAACTGCTTCTCCCGCCCATGCATTGTGTCTCATTTAAAAAGAAAAGTGTAGATATCCGCCGACCCCGGGCTGACGCAAGGGGGAGCGCGTAAGGGAAGAAGAGTTTGTGCCAAAACCTTCTCACATGCTATTAGCCATGGTGTTTCACTGCATATAGATTTTATATATATATATATCCGCCGACCCCGGCTGCGCAAGGGGGAGGGCGCAAAGGAAAAAGAGCTACTGCTACTACTGCTACTACTGCTACCATTGCTACTACTGCTACTACTACTGCTACTACTGCTATACTGCTACTATTGCTACTACTGCGACTACTGCTACTACTGCGAGTGCTGCTACTACTGCAACAGCCTCCGGTTTGGTGGAGCTTGCACGCCTTTCCGCACTTCACTGCCATGGTGTTTTACCATCTGGCAGGTGTGTTTTGGCTGCTGTGATTCAAAGCTTGTCTGGTTGATCTAGAAGGGACGTTAAGCCTCGGGTTTGACGGATCACGCCTGTCCGTCCTTCACTGCCATGGTGTTTTCCCATCCGGCAGGTGTGTTTTGCCTGCAGTTTGGGCTGTGCTTCAAAGTTTTTCTGTCGGATCCGGAAGGGACGTTAAGTCTCTGGTTTGGTGGATCTTGCACGCCTTTCCGTCCTTCACTGCCGGTGTGTTTTGGTTGCAGTCTGGGCTGTGATTCCAAGTTTTTCTGTCGGATCCAGAAGGGACGTTGAGCCCCAAGTCTTCTGATGACTCTTACATCCTTTGCCTCTGGTTTGGTGGATTTGGGACGCCTTCCCGTCCTTCACTTGCTATGTTTAGTTTTTCTAGGGGATCAGGGGAAACGTTACTCAGTTTTCTGGTCGCGTCCGTCCTTCACTGCCATGGTGTTTAGGCGCGGCGAAGGCGCATTTTCCTGGCTCTTTTCCTTCTGTTTCCTGCTATATGTGTTTAGTTTTTTTTTCTAGCTATATTAGCCATTTTTCTAGGCTTTCAGAATCAGAAGAAACTCTAGACAGTTTTCTGGTCTTTCTCCTTGGCGCGTCCGTCCTTCACTGTTAGGCTACCCTATTTTCAGGCAAATCCAAATCAAACCTTTCAGCTGGTATGTGACAGTTCCCGCCTTTCAACGCCAATATTGTTTTCCGGGGTCGGCGGCGGGGCGGCAGCTCTTAAATCTTCAGATTTCTTGCTACCTGGATCAATTTCAGTGCACATTGGCTTTCGGAAGCTGCAGCTGGCCTGGTGCCAGAAACTGACGATGTTTGAAAGCCGTGCTCAGAGAACTCTTGCAAAAGCTGCCAATTGGAGCGGCCTCGAAACAGTTGCTTCAACTGCGGCAGGAACCATAGCACCAAGCTTTCTCATACTTCCAGACCACAACGTGCTCCAAGTGTAAAAAGGATTAATCAAGCGTCCTTCAGAAGTTGGTATGTTGATCCGAAGGTGACGAAAATACCAAACCAAATCCAGATGATTGAGTTTGTGTACAACCGAGGCGTTATAGAAACTAGACGTATCTTTCGGAACCTGTTCGGGTGAAACATGTTGTGTCAGCCAGTATGCTACAATCACACTGTGTCACCATCATGAGTAGCAGGGATCACGCCTTCAGCACCGATGGCATGGCCGAAGCGCAGAAGAGCTGCTTTGGAAAGACTGGAACCTTTCAAGGGTGAGACGTATAGTCAGACTCTTACAGAGACACAAACCCAGGTCCTTTAGAATCCTTTAGATTTATAATGGGAATGATCGTTTGTCATACAAGTTACATCAAGTCAAGTCACCACATTGCAACACCCTGGTGAGAAGCACTGCAGCCAAGGGGCCTGGATTGGAGAGTCAAAAGGAGCAGCTTGAGCTGTGCCTCAAATAAGGGGGTGGAGTGGAGTCGGGTGGAGACACTTGAAACTGCAAGGTGATGTTACGATATGTTATGATGTTGATGTCTGCTGTTGCTGTATCTATTTTCGGCTGAAGGGTAAGGCTGGCGAGAATGTGCCATTGCTTAGGCCCTCAAGTAATCTGCGCTGGGTGTTGGGCTGGCTGCTTGAGTCGCTGGAGCCAGATGGAGCATCTTCTTTTGCACCTTTCTCTTCAAAGCCCAATGCAATCGATCCGCCTCATCCAGGGGAGTCTATCTTTGTATTTTTCATCAAAGCAGTATGGGAGGAGTGGAAGAGGCAGAGATAGGACAAGTAATTTCAAGTCAGGACCTTGCAACTTGCCACAGAGCCATGAGACAAGAGAAGCCAAGGATGAGTTGCTATTGCTGCGATGCCCTGGCAGTGAAGTGTTGTGAGGTGAAACTCCTGCCTTCAGTTTTTTTCCCTGTTGCTCCCACTCTTCCGCTTGAGCCTCCAAGAAGCAAGGACAGAAAAGCCCGAGAAACTCTTGTCACTGGATTTCCGGCAGCCTTGTCTGCACTGGCCTAAAATAGGAAATTGGTTTAGCCCCAGACACTTTGGATATTTTTTGCAAGAAGCTCCTAGTCCCAATGGCTAAAGTTCGGCTAAAGTGGCTCCAGTCTCACCAGCATCGCTCAGTGTGACCCATCCCCGCCTCCGTCCAAGGCTGCCAAGAAAACAATGTGCGCAACCGGGCATCACGTTGGCGCACATGACGGAGATCGCGAGCCACCTCAACCTGAGATGGAATGGAGAATATTGGATTTCTATCAGATTTCCTTGGAGTTGTCTGGATTCTTGGCACATCTGTTGAAACATGGAAATTCTTGATGTTTGCAGTCAATGAAACTCTTCTTTGTCATGCAGGTCACATGCTGTTGCAGAAATGCAGCAGCCAACAAGCACAAACTTTTTTAAGCTTCCAGATATTGCCACGTGCAGCAGGATGATTCACACACCACACGCTCCTTTGTACAGAGGACTGCGCATCTGGACCATTGACACCAACAGATGTCACTTGCCAGGCTTCACACGCGATCCAGGCTGAGCATTTGCGAAATGGGACGAGATGGGCAGAGTGGTTCTGCCATTTTGCAGAACCCAGGGAGGCAGGGAGGGCCACTTCAAACCTCAGTCATGCAACACCTACCGGAAGACCAGGCCTCAGGGGCGGAGCCTCAAAGAAGGTTTCCCTCAGTGCTTACGCCGAAGGTGTTCTGCGACTGGCAAGCGGAAATGGTTGTTAACTGTTAGCACATGCGGCAAGCACAGGACGCGGACAATTCATTGAAGACAACGAAGGCGGCAAAATCCCCAGCCTCTCTTCGCTTGGTCGCCTTCATCCTCTTTCGCTCTGCTCGCCGCTCTTTTTTGGCCTGGCCAAACTAGAATCCGTTTCCACTTTGGTGATCTACAACCGCCTCCTGTTTTTCGAGCAAGAAATTTGCAGTACATAACTCAGATTTGTGCGAGCAAACTCCCAACCTTGAGCTTTTCCTGCAAAGTTTCAGCCTTACTGCACAGTTGGACTCACACGTAGACCGGGCAGAACTCATCTGTCGGTATTGACGCAGCTATATACTTGACGCCAACAAGTTCTGGGTTGGCCGCTGAATTGAAGATGCCATTTGTGTTTGCTCCACACCTGCACATCTTGGTCTGTTGGTCTGCAACAAAAAAGCATATCTTAGCAGGCATTTTGATATGATAAATCTTAAATGCAGCCGTCATGAGCATAGGCACCAGCTCACACTCACGGATCTTGTGAGACTGTGAAGATATCACTTGAGGAATGTGGGTTTGTCAGCTCGATGCTCTTCACAAAGCTTCTATAAGACCCTCAATATCTTTACATCGCAGTGCGTACACTATTGTACATATATGTCTACACATCTATATACATACATATATATATAATTATATATAATTAAATATACATACAGACACATACACACAAACACGTCATATATATATATATATATATATATCATATATGTATAATATAGTATATACACTGTACTGTATATTATATATAGTGGATTATACATTATACATAGTATATCACATATATCATATATGTACTATGTGTTTTGTATGTATATATGTATATATACACCTACATTGTATGTACGAATAAATCAACTTCCAAGAAAGTTAGCAGTAGCCTGGCACACTTCTGCGACTTTGAGAAGGCTGCCATGGCACACTCCTTCCGTGGGAAATCCAGAACACTTCGAGGACAAAGTGAGTCACCAAGGTCACCAAGTTTCCATATGGAGAATCCCCAATGTATTTGGGTACATTTGGGTACTATGACCCCCAAACTAATCATCAACAGAGATTGCAAGTGTTAACGGGTGCGTTCTCTTTAAATACCCATGCAGGCCCTAGGTATTACCATCTGGAAGGTTTCGGTCAAATTTGTTTCAAGATTCTGCAGGGAAACGTGAATGCTGGTTAGGACCAGAATTTGAGAGGTCTCCTCACAAAAATAGTGGCCACAAGTAGTCTGCACTGCAATGCTCTTGCAGCGCTGCCAGGCTTCCTGATCAGTGAGAAACAAGATCAATGCTGCAGAGTTCTTGAGATTGCAGCCCCTTAATGGAAGTAAGTCGTCTTGGTGAAAAGAAAAAAACAACAAGTTGGTTTAACAAGTTGGTTCAGCCAAGGGCAACTCGATTGACTCTCCAAGATCTCCCCAAGCGCTCCTGTTTCTTCGTGATTTCTGCCAAGGGGCCCCGCACTCATAGCACTCCGTTGGCAACTCTTCATCGTCACTCTCATCTGTACTGACCTTACGTGACTGCATATTCTCCCGGAAAAAAAAATGATTCCACAAACAAGGACACTAGCCAAACAGTACAATAGGCCGGCTATATATTATGTATGTCCGAGTTTCTATCTCTTTATTTGCTTGTTAAAGCAGCCCAAGAATCAACACACTGATCAGGACGCCTAGGCCTAGACATGCAAAGAGCTTGGTTCAGCGTCAGGAAGCAACTGCTGCACTGGATATAGGGGTCCATGCCGTGGAATCGTCGTCGTCATCAAGTGGTCGCCCCTCTTCTTCAGCTTTTCTTCGCCTGCCATGGCAGCAGAGATTTCTCTAAAAGGTCAGGACCCAAGACCTGTTGAACTGATTTCCAGAAGAATCCAGATCTTGGAAAGATTTGGAAAGCTAGGACCTTCTGATGCAAAGGCCACCATGCGTGAAATCAAACACGAATCAGAATGATCAGAATGCCAAGCCTTTCCATCTTTCTCTCCCATCTCTTTCTTCGCTTTGCTTCTATTGCCTCCCAGAAATCCAGCAGCGAGCTGAGTGAGCCAACCGCCACATGCCAATAGAATATGTACAGTGACCCACTGCAGAGTCACATGCAGACCTTAAGAACATCTCAGAACAATCCCCCAGCCTTCTGCTTGGCTTCCCACTCCTGCTCCAGAATGTAACTGGGTTTGTAGTCTGACCTGGACATCCCATCGCAGTATCTTCAAGCCAAAGGTGTCAGAGCATAGGTCTCCAAACTCTTATTCCAAGCTAACTGACCCAACTGAACCTCTCAGTCAATCCAGAAAGAAAGCACATGACTCAATGCTGCTTACCAGATCTTATCAGACTCTTCGGTGAACTAGGAGGCCAATCCCTACTTGTACGTTTCAAGCGTCGGTGCATAGCAACAATCCACCCGCATCAGCCTGTCGTGTGCAAATTTGCAGGAATCCCCGAAACCGCAATAGCCTGTTTCCTTGGTCAGCATCAAGCTACCCTGCCCAAACACACAACAAATTACAGGCTTCCGTTCTGTGAATCACAAGCTCCTTGTTGCAACAAAGCGGCTTTGTAGTCCTTGCAAATTCCGCCTTACACAACTGGGCAGACATAGTCTGTTCTATGACAAATCTTCGGACTGTGGACTGGCTTGCGTACCCAAGCTAGATGATCTAGATGTGTTGCGGACGTCCACTCCAAGCCTTCACCAGTGGTGCCAATGTACTCAATGCGCAGGGTGCTTCGCACATTGCTCAAACTGCTTCGAAGCGGTCCTCCACAAGCAATTCCATATGTGCAAAAGGTTCATCATCACTGCTCAATGGATCTCAATGGGGACGATACAAAATTAAGAGACGTGAATTGCCATTTTCCCAAGCTGCCCTGTCCACGAATGACAGTGAGCTCTCCTAGCAAACCTGTGTACTTGGAGTTGGCAATGGCATGTTCACTTCTGTTGGCATACCGCCTCAGTCCGCCAGGAGTTTAGCAACAGGAAAGCACTGTAAGCTGGACATACCGACACGGAGCATTCGATGTTGCTTCTGCTCGATGTGTCCAAAGTAGCCATCGTTGTCATTGTCATTGGTCATTGTTCACTTAAATACAATTCCAAGGTGCTGATAGCCACCGAGGCCTCTGTACACGCCTTTCTCCAGAGTTCCGTCCTTCAGGCCCTTGTTTATTTCTTCGTTTCGTTCCTGAGGTCACAAGTATTTGACTCCAAGCAACTGAAATACCAAGGCTTTGCAAAATCAAACGCATTTCCTCACCAGTCATCACTGTCCCATTTCATCTGAGAGGCCAGGATAGCCCTGTGATCTTGACCTGAATGCATAGTCAACCGTGTGACCACAGTGACCGCGGTGACCGCCCAACATGATTTCACCACTTTCAGGGCACGACTCACGTCAGTGTCCACCTCGAGCCGTCGAACTGCATCAGATGATGGCCTGATTTGTCGGATTTGTCGGAGATGAGAAGTGATGTCGACTGCAAGGTGCTTCACTTCAAAAAGCAATGCCAACTGGGTTGCCGAGCGTATTCTCTGTGGAGCCACTTGCCTGACGAACTCAGAGTGGCCCTGCAGGATGATATATTCTTTACCAAGTCTCTATCGAAGCCTCTGCCATACACCCCATAAAAAAGCACCAGCCTTGAAACCCGAAAAAACAGCGTCTTGTTGCCGATCAGCAAATCGGGCCTGGGCTTGCAACGTAGCCAGAAGCTGAAAACCGAAACATGAAAGTTACAACATCTGGAAATCAGTTGCTTCAGATAGAATATGATAAAATGACGCCAAAATCCAGGAGTCTTGTTTTCACTGTTTTCACTGTCACGGCTATACAGCACCAGGGACTCGGCTGCTTCAGACATTGGCTCTTTCCGTGTCGAGGCTGCAATGTTGCCGCCTGGAAGCAGAACTGGCATAACTGAAAAGCCAATCTTATTTCAGAATGTTTAAGGCAGGATAACATTATATAAATTATATATGTAACATTGCCTTGGGCACTTGAGGCAGTCAGAGCTTTGGTTGAAGACAGCACGGGCGCCTTCATTGTTGGTAGTCGAAGAATTCGTACTTCGGCGCGACCTTCCATTCAATCCCAACAATCTGATAGGTGATTTTTCTTCAGCGAGGGAAGGCAAGCTGGTCGTTTCTCGATATTCTCTCAACTCCAATCATCTATGCCGTTGAAAATTGAATAAAATTGTTTCATGGTTTATCAGATGCAGCAAGTCATTTGTGTTGCCACCTCTACACGTGTGCAGGTCCCTGCTTCATAAAAGCTTGCGCACAAATACAGTGAATCCAAAGCCGGCAAAAATACAAAGACATATGTAATGTAAGCCATCTTCAAGCAGTTTCCTCACAAAAACTTCAATGGAATATGTTTTTCTGGTCCTGGCAATTCTGAAGGTTTGGGTTTGAAAAAAAAATGCATACAAGCCTCTTGGCTGCCAAATCGCCAGCTGCCACAGTGGGTGTATCCTCGTCACCCTCCGCTCCCTCTCTGGCACGGGTGGCCTTGCAGCAAGATGTCGCCACATCAAGGTGGCTGATCCCTTTTTGTTACGCCAAGAGTGTGCAGGTAGATGTATGGACATACCATATTCCCATCTACATCTGTGATATATCTGTATCCAGATGATGTATATGCATACTAATTTATAATATTATTTTGACTATGTATTCATGTTTATACCCCACGAAATACCCATGTAACTGTCTTAGACTGCACAGCACTACATAAGATGCTGAAGACTCAAAGGCCTTGGGTCGTTCTCGCTTCTTGAACATGGTCCTCAACTCAATCTGGGCATCAAAAGCTCAAGGATTCAGAGCTCTGGCCAGCAAAGATGTTATGCAAGTATAGAAATGAAAAAAAATGAAAACATGTCTCAACAAAGAAAGAAAAATGCAGGAAAATCTTGGGACATGCTGACATGCCCTTCACCAGGAGGCTGTCATCTCGAAACCACATGCAAAGCTGACGGCGGTCCTGGGATAAGAAACTCACCGGAGTCTTTACTGCTTGAGCAGAAGACAGCGATCAAGTCATAAGCCCCACATTTAAGAACGATCACATGAGAATTCCTCAAAAGCCCACTTGGCCAGATCTATCTGAAAAGTACCATTGCAATGCAGGAGCCAACCGGTATTGAAGCAATGATCATACGCACTCTACTATATCACAAAAACTTCTAGTTTTATGTGAGATCACTGCTCCAGAAGAAGCAGAATGAGCATACATGTATCTGGAGGAAAAGCCATCGGCAGCAAGAATACAAATATCAATTCTTGCGCCATGCAAACTTTGCAACACAACGTGACAAAGCTGTAGTACCACTAAGTTGCTGGGTTTCCTGCTGAGTCCGACTCCAGCAACAACTGAGCCACCTGGAATGTAGCATAAAGAGCAAAAGCAAATCGAGAAGAAGTCTGGTTTAGCGACTACTAGCAAAAAAAATCTACAGTTTCTCCAATTATTGGACGTGACCAACATATCACAATCCTGAAAGGTCTATCATGAGAATGTGATGATACTTGAAGGTTGATTTCACTTGCATCGCATCTGGACCTTCACCTGTAATCCCACCCTCAAATATGTCACTTCGTTTTCGCAGGCCCACCACTCCTTCCGTTCCCCAAGACCACAACGCGACGAAGTTTGGTAGAACATCCCATGGAAGCCCCGAGCTGGCCCAAGAAACTGATAGAAACGGCACTGCCGTAATACCCAGCGGCCAGTGATCCCCATGGCCATGGCCTCTGGGAGGGAAAGCTTCTGCAGCTTCTGCTTCTTCATCCGCGGAAATGTCATGATTTTCTCAAGGCTCACCCAACCATCAGAATCCATGAGGGACCGCAGGAAGGCATCACCCACCAGATTTCCTGCCACGGCAGAAACTCCAAACCCGCTCGACTACAAGTGAAATCTTACAGTAGCCTTGCCCACCTTCCGAGAAGTAGTATTCCACCTGCTGCCGTGCTCCTGGCTGCTTCTTCTTGGTGTCCTGGACTCAGAAAGGACAGAGTTTCCTAGCCAATAAAAGCGGGGACGTCGTCCACAACTGAAAGGGAAATTGGGCAATGGCCCAGATTGTGGGGCAACATGAATAACTCTAAATGCAGAGATTCCTCGTTTATCTTGGTTCGAAAGATATGACCAATGGGCAGAAAGGCAGACACCACGGCAAAAGAAGACAAACAAAGACAAAATGTTTGCACACAGAGCCAAACCAAACCATGACAAAAAATGCAACGGTTCTCAAAGAGTGGCAACCAACACAAATTGCAACTGACATGTCAATTTGAGTATGTAAATTTGTGAGATCCATGGAACACCACAACCAGTGAATGACTCAAATGCAGAAGCCTGGCCAAGGTGCAGCAGCCAACTTGGGGGAAAAAGTCAAGGCTTTTCGAGGAAAGAGCGGCAGTCGAAAGTTCAGACTGAAGACACACAGCAGATCAGAAGTGGGCCTTACAGCCAAGCGTGGAACATACATCAACCACCACAACTCCGCGGTAACACTGTGTGTGCAATCTGCGAAGGTCCTTCTTCACTTGTCGAAGTTTTTTTGGTCGGTAGCTCAAAATGGATGGTGCAGCAACTCTCTTTTGAGCACGAGTAGTTTTCTTCACCTCCTTCAGAGTGCACTATGACGTTGGACCAGTGAAAAAAGAATATCTGGAGTTCGATCCAAATCTCCAAGACTGGCTCGTACTGGCAATACCTTTACTGCTTTACTTGAGCCTTTCAAAAAACATCAGTCCTGAGTTGCAACCTTCACGAAGCCAGCAAGTTTGGAGATGGGCTCACACGGACGTGGCATGGGCGAATGGATCAGGCGCCACCTGAACTCCGCCCCGTTCGGCCTGGCTCGAGGCCTCTTTGGATCAAGACGCTCCGACACACACCGTCCAGTCACCCCAAACTTTAAGAGACCTCCCAGCAAAATCCTGGAACCTTTTTGACATTTCCTGACCATACCATCAGGATCCATCAGGAAACACAAAAGTGCAAGGATTGAGATGACCAGAACAAGAGTGTGTCTTGAAGCTTTGCTGAAGACCAGAAGGTCTACTTGATCCTCAATCTACAGGATTAAACTCCGCTCAATGTGGAATGCAGAGTTGCCAAAGAGCCGCAAATAGTTTGTATGTTTCAATCTTGTTTGTTTCATTGCCGCAAGTTGACAAAGCGCATGTACAGCAACATGTAGCAGCTCAGGCCATGCTGGGCACGCCTCATCAAAAATCACCCACTTGACCTGTGCAAATACAATCAATCACCAATGTCCCACCCACAAAGAATCACATAAATATGCATCAATGTCTCATAAATGCCCCTGTGATACCCCTATGAGCAAATACACACGAGGTTTAGGCTGCAGAAAAAGGTCAACATACCCAGGAAGGAGCCTCTCGGAGACCTTTGTCGCCACGGTAGAGCATCGAACCTAACCGAGGTGAGATTCCACTGGCGTGGCATTCCAGCATGTCTATGGAGATTATTTGAAGTAAAAAAAACTTAGGCTCAGGGAAAAAAGAAACTAGTGACAAAATTGTCGGCCCCAAGGCTAACATACTGATGGTCCCCCTCAGATCAGCTCAGTGCTGGGAAGCCCACGAAGAATCTCTGTGGTCATGATGACACAGCTGGCCTCGGGATTGAACGAGCTCTGCCCTATTGTTCGCATCCAACAAATCCCTCGGCTGTACTCACATCGTTTATCATTGTCTTGTGTTTTGGCTAAATAAGACCGCATGCACCACCGGAGAAGTACCGGAAGAACAAGATCGTTTTCGAGTGACTCTCAGGTGTCGTTTCTGGAAGCACCGGAGTCAAAGCAATGAGCCGCAAATGTTGTCTTTTACGTATCTCATATCTCTGAATAATTTTACAGTCATCGGGGCTTGAATTTGCTTCGACGATCTTCGACGGGTAAAGTGGATATCCATCCTGTCCATCTCTGGGAATGCCTCAGGATTCACAGCCACATCGCCAGTCACCTCGGCATGGGGATGCTCACAGGTGGTATCTGCCAATGCCCATCAAACTGAGGTTCCAAGCAATGCCAATTGAGCCAAGCCCTTCAAAACGACGCGTGAACCTGAGTATTATTCAGATTCAGCAACCCACGAAAATGCGGAGGTTGTGGTCTCTGAAAGCTATCGAACACAATCAATCATACACTGCACAATTCAGAAAGAAAAGCCTTTTGTTCTGTGACTTACCAAAAGGCTCTCAAGTACCTAGCAAACAATGGAATCCCCTTGACTTCCGACAAAACTCTCAATGCACTGCCGCGATGTCGGTTTGAGATCTGGACTCTTGGAATTTCTGATTCGATAGCGCCTGATGGTGTGACTTCCCGGGCATCTGGGTTGGGTATAGAAGTTGCATCTCAATTGCATTGCACGCAGGAGTTTCTGGTAAGGAAAGGAAAATGAAACAACGATTGTATATGATTTTTTCTGTATTCATTTCTGTGTCTTAGGCATTTTCTTCGAGCAGGCCCAAAAAGCAAAAACGAGATTGCGGAGGTTGTAAGACACAATGCAATTGCCACCATGTAAACCAGTGACTCTATGCTTTCTACTGAGTTGGCTATGGAAATTGACCACCTCCCCAAATGCACAGGTTTATTGTTCCAGTACTCCCAATCATTCACCCCACTTCCACCATTCCTGCCTTTATCGGAGAGGTGTAGATGGTACGCATCCCACGCTGTAGAGCATGGGCAACTGCATACTCTGCGACCACCTAAACATTTGCAAGCAAGCCAAGCCGTGCTGCTATGTTTTATGCACATAAAATCAACGAAAGCATTTGGGTTTGTCTGAAAATCAGGTACCCAAAATTCCAGTGGTTGATTTTCCCCTGCAGAAATGCCATGAATTAGGGGTACACGGTTTTCCCCCATTTTCAGACACACCCAGTCGAACATATATTTGAATCACAGACTATCAGAGTGTTAAAGCTCTTCAGGCCGCACAAAGAGTCCCACAGTCTTGCCAGCAGAGGTGTGTGCCGCCACCATGACATGCCTGTGCGCACAGCATCATTCTCTCAAATTTTGGGTGGCTGATGACTGCTAATCCTTGGAAGCCCAACGGCTGGTTGACAAGTCTTATTGGATTTATCCATAAGCGGCGGCGACCCACAAATGCAATGGGAAAATGATGATCAGTCATGAGATTTTAGAGTAATTAATATCTTATTTTCCAGGGAAAAAAAATCTCCGACTGCTCAGAAGCTGGCTCACTTCTCTCCACCCTTCGAACTGCCCTCTTTTGAAACCTGGCAATGCACGAACAATATGGCCCCGTCTACATGCAACAAAAGCTGCCGGGAAGGCAGGTTGCTTTAAGTTGCACACATTGAAATCTGCGAAGCTGAAATAAACTGGACAACATTGTCACAAGTTTGCCAACAATGAGATCCATTCATGTGGCTACAGTTATTCCTTGGGGTTTTGATATGTTCAAGAAAAAACACCAGGTTCCGAACTCCATCACTCTGAGACCCTGGGTCTTCCAACAGATCAAGTTCGAAGGGGAAGTTGAGCGCTGGAGAAGGGACTTCTTCACGAAACCTGGATAGACAAATGCCAACCTGGAGTGGCAACTTCATCTGGCACTGTGTAGAAAATGTCATGAAGTTGGTGTTTTTGTATGGTTTAGGATGTCAATGTGCCTCTTAAATGTTTAGCCACCGGAACTGTGCACAGTTCGTACTTCAAATGATTGTAAGCAACCAGTTGAATCAAGACTGGCAGCATGCCAAACCAGTGGAAAGCAACACAGCAAATAAGCGTTGTGGTTTTTGATAATAGTGCAACTATCGGAATATTTTTTTGTGTGACTGCATCACTGCACCTCTCACAGGGCCATCAGGGCCCAGACCCCTCGACATCCCAGCTATCTTCGAAGGCCCAATCTTGAGCCTGTGGCAATCCTCTCTATCAAAAAAACATCTAATTAGGCAAGCATGAGGAATAAACTATAGCTATAATTGCAGAAGCAGTGCTTCAAGGTATTGCCAATCCTTTGCTACGAAATTTGGGCAAAAGGAATATCAGCAAATAGACTGACATTTGGAATGTCCATTTCGCATCAGCGCGACATTTGCAAAACTGGCAATTTAAAGGCACCTGACTGGACGAGTATGCGATGGAAGCTGAGACCTTGTCGTGGGTGTTTGGATGTGCTGATTAAATCCACTAGGATGGCAGGTGGTTCAGTCCCAAAATGGAAGGTCCAAGCTAAACAAAACCTGGGTATGGAGGGGTATGGGTCAAAGTATTGGCCCAAAAAAATAGACGGTTGGGATTCAAGATATTGGTTAATATTAAAACATAAAACTAAATCAGTTCCATGGGTCTTTTGATGTTTTTTGGTACCCCATGGTTGATCCATCTCCAGGTGGAGCAAACTGAGAACCTCTTGGAACGCCCCCGGTGCTCCCAAATGGGACCCCTAAACACAGCAGTGAATCGACAGAATGGGGTTTCCAAACCTTAACAAAACCAGGTTGGGTCCGACATTGCATTTGTTTAATTTAGCCAGAGTAGACCTTCCGAAAATGAAAAAAAAAAATGTTGACATTTTGTGGTTGTGGTTGTTGTTGTTGGTGTTGTTGTTATTATTGTTGTTGTTGTTGCTGGTGTTGTTTTTATTGTTGTTGTTTTTGTTTTTGTTATCTTGTTGTTTTGTTGTTTTGTTGTTTTCTTGTTTGTTGTCTTGTTGTTTTCTTGTTGTCTTGTTGTTTTGTTGTCTTGTTGTTTTGTTGTCTCGTTGTCTTGTTGTTTTGTTTTCTTGTTGTTGTTGCTGCTTAGCGATACCAACGCCATTCGATCAACTGGTCTTCACGTGTTATCTATTGCCTGTAATTCCGGAAATGTTGACCGAATGGGCAAACCTGTGTGCAAAAAAACAATAGTTCAATTGTTTTAAATAAAAACAATGCGTTTTGTCTAGTTTTTTCAAATCCTTTTCCCTGGTTCGGGACCCACAAACCTCTTCCTCATCTTCATCCCACGCCAATTCCTTGCCAATACGCAAAAACAAATTGATTTAATTGTTGAGGGATCAATGCATCTGATAAAACATTTATATATATATAAATGCTTGCAACTGATACTTTCTCCGCGTCACCTTAGATGCTGGGTTGTCAATTGAGTGTTTACAGAATTATTATTTTTTGTTTATACATTTGACACCATTCCTGACAAAACCATTGCAATGAAAAATTCTACACAAACACCACATTTCAACAAACATCAAACATCATGAATGTTGGCATCGCGTCCTCTGGTACTTCTGCACCAACCCGGGAAACCTGGGCAGAGATGCCACACCCATCGGACTGTGCCAAAAAAAATTGCCTGAGACATCGTCACTGTCACAACAACTTGCCTCACTTTGGAAGAACTGCAGCCTTGGCCTGGCAAAAAAACAATGTTGCACTACAAAAACCATAGCAAACAAATCTAAGGAACCACATAGCGAATTTGTATGAGTCTGTTTCGTTTTGAGAATTTTGACATTCACTTGGACGCCGACTCGCTTTCTGCATCAATCATTGCCAAGGAATGATGCCCACCTTCAGATCAAAAAAACACTAGTTGAAAATTGGGGCGATGCAAGCACAAACATAGACAAATTATCCGAATGGTCCGAATCTAATGATGTTTTTAATGTTTCCATCGGATGCAAACGCGGTCATGATTTAGTTTTTGTGGAACCCCATGTGGTTTACTCACGCAACAAAAAGTGTCAAGCTATTTCTAAACAAATGTCAAGAAAGAAATCGCGACACTGTTGCAAGTGTTTCAATTTCCACCTCTTCCATTGCTATGCGCCGATGGTAAAGAACCGAAGCAATTATGTTCTGCACAAGTGGACGGTGAATGATTCAACTGCTGCGCATATCACTAAGCTGGATTGTCCCCTAAATTGCATGCAAGGTTTGGTTCCATGAATCGTGATCCAATGTCCATTTTTGTCAGCAAAAAACAATGTTCATCACGCAATGCATATTTGTTGAATCAGGTTGATAATTGGACGATTTATGCCTACTGAATGGAAATTGTGTACCCCAATCTGAACACACACACACATTGCCATAGATTGACGAAATGTTCGGCTACAGTTCTTTGACGCCCCGATGAAAACCAAACAGCACAAACCAAAACGTGCAAGAATTTGCATAGCAACATTCGACATGAAACATTTTCGTGCGGTCATTAGCTCAAATTCGATGGTTCGGTCACACCAAGCTCAAGCATGATGGGTCAATTTGAGAGGGGGGGACGAAAGGTAGGTGGGGGGATATCTCTCAACAATTTTTTGCGCTCATCCTGTTTCAATATCGAACTTTCCCTTCCCCCTAGGTGCCTCTCAATTTCCTGCATCCATTTCGCTTCATACGTAGATTTCCCCCATTGGCCTCTCCACCACTTCTTACGTTTTTGTTGTTGCAATGTCCGAACTTCCTCGGCATCAACAACTTCTTGCATGCATCTTGTCTCAACATCTGAATTCCACCCACCCTGTGCCATAGACAGCAATAAGAACCACAAGCAAGATAATCAGTTTGTTGGCCAACTATGTGAATTAGAGGGGCCAAGGTGCCTCAACCGATGGACGCCCGGTTGAGGCACTTTGCGTGTAGGGATAGGTCTTTAGGGATGTAACCTTCATGCGACTAAGTGCGTGAGGATGTCTGAAGCAAAAGCAACATCAAGAATTGCAGGAGACGAAACCGCC